>PVMS01138344.1_pt1 | contig 20891 bp, 17 predicted proteins | sample 1853461 | NCBI WGS metagenome assembly PVMS01 (sample SAMN08582032, study PRJNA380276) | Marine sediment metagenome, whole genome shotgun sequencing project. | isolation source: ocean sediment barecode stripped | collected 2017 | reverse complement strand
TCCAATCCTCAGCACCAATAACAATCCTTCCTGAAAACTCTCTCGCTGGGAATCAAACGATTTGATCTTTACATCAAAAATAACCCCGGTAAGCAGATAATGGATGGTAATTTTGCCTTTGAATTGTTCGATACCTATGGATTTCCAAAGGATTTGACTCTTCTGATACTTCGAGAGGATGGATATGATAAATACCTGACAAAAAATTGGGAGGACCAGTTTGACCAAGCCATGCAACTTCAAAAAAACCGCTCTCGTACTGCCCAGGATAAGGATGAAGGGGACTGGATTAAAATCTCGGATGACAGATCCGTGGAGTTTGTGGGGTATCGCCAACTGGAAGCATCAACTGGTGTTCTCAGGTACCGAAAGGTCCAAACAAAAAACAAAGTCCACTATCAACTGGTATTGGGTAAAACCCCATTTTATGCTGAAAGTGGCGGGCAAGTAGGGGATAAGGGTGTATTGATGGTGGGAGATAAGAAAATAGCGGTTTGGGATACCAAAAAGGAAAACGATTTAATTTTGCATATGGTCGACCAGCTCCCTGATCCCATTGAACAAACGTTGCAGGCACGGGTAGATCCTATAAGGAGAAATGCTACGGAAAACAATCATAGTGCAACCCATCTATTACATGCTGCGCTTCGCAAGGTTCTGGGGGACCACGTGCTACAGCGGGGATCGCTGGTGAATGATAAAATATTGCGGTTTGATTTTTCTCACTTCGCCAAAATGACCTCTAAAGAGATCAGGGAGGTTGAAAAGCTGGTTAATGAGAAAATCAGATCGAATGTGTCAAGGGAGATAAAGGAAAATGTGCCATTGGAGGAAGCAAAATCAATGGGAGCCATGGCTCTATTTGGAGAAAAATATGGCGATAAGGTGAGGGTGGTGTGCTTTGATGCTGACTATTCCATTGAGCTTTGCGGTGGTACACATGTTGAGGCTACCGGTCAGATTGGTTTGTTTAAAATCTTGACCGAAAGCTCCATTGCTTCTGGGGTTCGACGTATTGAGGCAATAACTGCCCGGCAAGCGGAAGACCTGGTAGAAAAGCGTTTCGGTGAACTAGACCAGGTCAGTGAAATGTTAAAGAACCCTGGAGACACTCTTAAAGCGGTTAAGGCGGTTTTGGATGAGCGAAATGCCATGCAAAAAGAACTGGAGCAGTTGCGTCGCCGTGAAGTGCAGATGACTAAATCAAAACTACTGGACCAAATCAAATCGGTGGATGGTATAAGCAGCTTAATTGCTCAGATAAGCCTGCCCACTGCACAGGCCCTCAAAGACCTAAGCTTTGAACTGAAAAATCAATTTCCGACATTGTTCGCAGTACTGGCAACAGACATTGTGGGAAAACCCCAAATAGCGGTTGTGATCTCCGATGAGCTAATCAAAAAATTTGGCTGGGACGCAGGAAATATTGTAAGAGAACTTGCCAAGCAGATTTCCGGTGGGGGGGGGAGGCCAGCCTTTTTTCGCTACCGCCGGGGGTAAAAATTTAAAAGGGCTACCATTAGTGGTTGAAGAAGCCAGTCGCTTATTTGAAGGGCTTGTCTCCGGAAAAAAACAAAACTCACAGGGATGAACCAGGATATGTTGTCAAAATATCAGGCAGTGATTGGTTTGGAGGCACACATTCAACTTCTTACCAAAAGCAAGCTGTTTGCCAGAGATGCCAATCAATATGGAGATGCCCCTAACACCAATATAAGCGTGATTACTCTGGCCCATCCCGGAACCCTGCCAAAGATCAATAAGAAGGCCCTGGAACTGGCCATTAGGATGGGCCTGGCCTGTGGCAGCAAAATATCACAGTATTTAATTTTTGACAGGAAGAATTATTTTTATCCGGATCTCCCCAAAGGTTTTCAGCTTACCCAGGACCGTACTCCAATATGTAAAGGCGGCTCGGTGGAGATAACCACTCAAGGCGGGACCAAGAGCATTAAGCTAAACCGCATTCACCTGGAAGAGGACGCAGGTAAGTCCTTTCATCCAGCTGATTCAACGGATAGTTTGGTTGACTTTAACCGGGCAGGAACTCCGCTTATAGAATTAGTTACAGAGCCGGTAATCCATGAGGCGGAAGAGGCCTTTCAACTGCTTTCAGAAATCCGGAAATTAGTTACTTTCTTGGGTATTTGCGACGGAAATATGGAGGAAGGATCAATACGGTGTGACTGTAATGTATCGGTTCGTTTGAAAGGGGAAACTAATTTAGGCAGCAAGGTAGAGATCAAAAACATGAATAGCGTGCGTAATGTTCGCAGGGCCATTGAAAAGGAGGTAGAGCGGCAAATTGAACAACTTGAAAAGGGTAATTATATTACTTCTGAAACCAGATCATTCGATGAAAAAACTGGAGGTTCAGTCGGTATGCGTACTAAGGAGGAAATAAACGATTATCGCTATTTCCCTGAACCTGATCTCAGTCCGGTCCAAATTTCTGACGATTGGTTACAGAAGATCAAAGAATCAATGCCGACGCTGCCGAATGAGTTAAAGCATCAACTTGAGGACCGTTATTCGTTTAGCAGGGAAGATGCCTTGTTTCTAACTGACTCGTTGGAGGTTTTGAATTACTTCAAGCAGGCAGCGGATACTTCAAATCACCCAAACAATATTTTAAACTGGCTAAAGGGTCCAATTCAATCACTGCTCAAGGAGCAAAACCTATCTATCTTAGAATTGAATCTATCTCCTGAGCAATTAGCTGAACTCGCTGATTTGACTGCCAACGAACTGAGCTTTTCAGTAGCTGTTCAAAAAATATTGCCGGTAATCATTGATAAACCTAACGGTAGTCCCAGAGAGGTTGCGGAGCATCTTGGATTGTTGCAGGACCTTGACGAAGATAGCCTTGAACCGCTGGTCCAGGGTATTTTGGAGGCATTCCCAGAAAAGGTAGCAGCCTACAGAAAAGGTAAAAAGGGACTCCTGGGTTTTTTCATGGGACAAATAATGAAAAAGACAGAGTCAAAAGTAGATCCAAGAATTGCAAATGAACTTTTAGCCAAACATTTGAATTAACTAATAGCTGATATGAAAAAGATATTAATACAAATGCTAACGGTAGTGGCCCTGTGGGGTTGTAACCAACAACAGGCTCAGGAATCTTCCAGCATCGTACTTGAGGGTAAAGTGAATTTTCCTGAAAGTGGATTGGTAGTTCTGGAAGAATACGGTAACAAAGAAGTGGTAGTGATGGACACGGTGGCTGTTCAGCCTTCGGGGGAGTTTGAGCATGAAGTGTCCATGTCCGAACCTGGATTTTACCGGTTGAATTTCTACAACAAGCAGATGGTCAACCTCATCCTTTATCAAAACGATCTCACCATTGAGGCTGATGGAAATGCACCAGACGGGGCAGTTACCGTCACTGGCTCCAAAGATATGGAGTATCTTATGGAGGTCAATCAGATAGTCAAGGAGTTTCAGCAGCAGGTCAGTAACATGAACCAACAGTTTGTCCAGGCGAGTGCCAGTGGCAATCAGGAGGAAATGGATAGGGTTCGTACGTTGTTTGTAGTAGAGAATAGGCAGCATAAGGAACTATTAAAACAAAAAGTGCGACAAATGGGTAACTCAATGGCTGTATTTCAGGTGGTTGGTAATTTCAGTGCAGAAGAAGACTATCTATCCTTGATAGCTTGGGAACAATTTTTGCAAATGATCCTCCTGATTCAAAGCATACACCACGTTTTCTTAGCTTTATAGAAGGGGTCAATCTTCAGGCAAAAAATGGAGCGAACCTTCAAATAGGGAAAACTGCACCCGATATTAGCCTGCCTAACCCAGATGGCCAGGTGGTTCCATTATCTTCCCTCCGCGGCAAAGTGGTATTAGTAGATTTTTGGGCACAATGGTGCCGGCCCTGCCGTATGGAGAACCCCAATATTGTTGAGGCTTATCACAAATTTAAAGACAAAGGATTTGAAGTATACGGAGTATCATTAGACAGGTCAAAAGACAAGTGGCTGCAGGGAATTGAGGAGGACGGTTTGGTTTGGACCCATGTTTCAGATTTAAAGTACTGGCAGTCTGATGCTGCCAGGACCTATAATATAAACGCTATCCCAGCATCATTTTTATTGGATCGGGAGGGTAAGATCATTGCCAAAAACCTTAGGGGGCAATCGCTGCATCAGAAATTGAAAGAGGTATTAGGTTAGGCAAAGCAGGTTTGTAACACTGACCACAGATCTCTTTTATTAGCGCTTTCATTGGCTATTTCCGACAAGCTGTGAGCCATAATTGCCATACGATCCTGGAAGTTAAATTCTTTGTAAAACTCTACCTGTGTAGTGGTAGGCTTGATCCCAAAGAAGAATATTCCGGAATGACTATCATTTAGTTTGCTTTCAGGGCCTCCAAGGTCCAGCATAACAGGAGACACATTCACCGCGGCAAATATTTTGAAAAGGAACTCTTTGTCTTCATCTGCCAAAGGAATGGAAGTTAAAATTAAATATTTCACCTCAACATCCCGCACTTCTTCAGATTTGACGTGGTGGTTTATCAGGTAAATGTCCTCGGTGATGAAATGATTCAAGAAAGAGTGATCTTTCACCTTATGTCATATTGAAAATTGACTTTAATTCTTTAGCATCTTCCGGCGCCATGCGCTTGGCCAGGACCAATCTAAGCTGTCTCCTTCTTAATGCACCTTCAAATAGTGCCTTCTCCTCATCTGTTTCAGGTATCAATTCCGGAACATCAATAGGCTTGCCCAACTGGTCAACTGCTACAAATGTAAAAAACGCCCGGTTACTTTCAATCCGCCTTCCCGAAGGTATATCTTCAGCCCATACCTCAATGGCAACTTCCATGGAGGAATTAAAAGATCTGGTGACATGAGCATTAAGGGTAACAACGTTTCCCAGTTGGATGGCTTTTTTGAAGGACACGTTGTCCACTGATGCCGTCACCACAATCCTATTGGAATGCTTCTGGGCCGATATGGCAGAAACTATATCCATCCAGTGCATCAGCCGGCCTCCCATCAGGTTATTTAAAGTGTTGGTATCGTTTGGTAATACCAATTCAGTCATGGTAACAAATGATTCCTTGGCAAATTTTTTCTTGCTAGACATTCGGTTTACTTATTTTTTCCAACCCTGTTCCCCCAACAAAGGTACAAAGCTGAAATAGTTGTGCTCCTTTTTTATTATTTTATTTCCTGGTAATTTTTGAACAGTGATCATTTTTTGACGGTTCGAACTCCCTACAGGGATAACCAGTATTCCGGGGGTAGCTAGCTGCTCGATAAGTATTTCTGGTACAGATGGTGCTCCAGCCGTTACCAAAATCTTATCATAGGGGGCGTAAGCTCTGAACCCTTTGGAACCATCGCCATGAATGAAGTGTGCTTTATATCCCATAGTAGTTAGCAGTTTCTTGGCCTGAAGGTGTAATGATTTCAGGTATTCGATGGTGTATACCTTCGCGCCTAGTTCCAATAAGATACAACATTGGTAACCTGAACCTGTTCCTATTTCCAGTACCTTATCACCAGGTTCTATCTGCAACAATTCAGTTTGTACAGCTACCGTATAGGGTTGACTTATGGTTTGGCCCTCGCCAATGGGAAAAGCTTTATCCTGGTAAGCATGTTCCAAAAAGGCTTCATCAAAAAATAAATGCCTGGGTACTTTCTCAAGGGCTTTAAGAACTCTGGGGTCGCTGATACCTTTTTCTTCAAGCGTTCTTATAAGCGCCCGACGCATTCCTCTGTGTCGGTAACTGTCTTCAATCATCGGCTATTTCCCATCCTTATTGCGAATATGAACAAAAAAAATTATGGAATATAGATTTTCCACAAAATCACTCATTAATTTGAAGAAAAAACAATGTTGAAATGGCTACTAATAAGCATGAATATTCTGATCATGTTTTCTAGTGCCTGGGCACAAACAAGCAAACCGGATACAATTTATGCTCATTTTACCCAAAGCGCCATTCAATTGGATGGAGTGTTGGACGAAGCGGCCTGGGAGCAGGCCATTCACATTAGCAATTTTACCCAGCGGGAGTTGAATATCGGTGAACCGGCTACCGAAAGGACAGAAGTAGCTATTGTTTACACCGCTAAAACCCTTTACATCGGATTTTGGGGTTACGATAGTGAGCCCGACAGACTGGTAGCTCGTGAAATGAAACGCGACTTCGACTTTGACCTGGAAGATAACTTTGAGGTGATCATTGATTCATACAATGACGACCGTAACGGCTTTCTTTTTGTGATCAATCCCAATGGCGCCAGGGCTGACGTACAGGTGATCAACAACGGTGAATCCGAAAATGAATTCTGGAACGGGGTCTGGAATGCCAAAACTACCATCACCAATGAAGGCTGGTTTGCCGAAATAGAAATCCCCTTTTCTACCTTGAAATTCCGAACAAAGGTTGATGAGCAGATCTGGGGCATCAACTTTGAACGTAACATCCGCAGGAAACGTGAGCAGTTGCTCTGGCAGGGTTGGTCAAGGGATTCGGAGTTGGAACTGCTAAACCGGGCAGGGACGCTGATTGGCCTGGGCAATATCACTAGTAAGCATTTTGTGGAAATCAAGCCCTATGCTATTGGAGGTGGTGAATTCACTCCTGGACAAGATGAACGAGAGCTGAATGCCGGTGGCGATATCAATTACCTCATCACGCCCACTTTGCGGTTAAACTTGACTTTCAACACGGATTTTGCCCAGGTGGAAGCCGACCGTGAACAGATCAATCTTACTCGTTTTCCACTGTTTTTTGAGGAACGGAGGGAGTTTTTCCTGGAGGGGCAGGATTTTTTTGATATGGGAATGGGAAGAACCATCATTCCTTTTTACAGTCGAAGAATCGGTCTTGCGGAGGACCGTTCCACCGTACCCATCATTGCTGGAGCACGGGTACTGGGGAAGGTCCGGAACACCACCATAGGAGCCATGTCGATGCAAACCGCCAGTCGTGATAGCATTCCATCCACCAATTACACCATATTGAGCTGGCGACAGGATGTGTTGGATCAATCATCGATAGGTATTCTTTCTGCAAATAAATATGAAAACGGCCGTTTCCACACTACTACCGGAGCCTATGGGCTCTATAGTACATCCAAGCTATTCGGAGACAAAAACCTGAACATAGGCGCGGCTTTTACCCAGAACTACAATTCAGATGAATTTGATGAAAGCGCCAATGCCCAACGTGTATATTTGAGCTATCCCAACGATAAAATAGAGTTTGATATGTCCTGGCAGCGTAGCGCTACTGCTTTTAATCCGGAAGTAGGCTTTCTTCGGAGGGATAATTTTCAGGAATTTTATGTAGAGCTGGAATGGAGACCCCGCCCGAAAAACTTCTTAGGATGGATCCGGCAGTTCAGTTTCAAAGGGCTTGACATGAACTACTTTATCTTTGATGACACCGGGGAGCTACAGTCCTTTTCCTATGAGCTCAGGCCCCTGGGCTTTGATACGCGTAGCGGAGAGTTTTTTGAATTTAATTTGCAGAGGAAGGCGGAAGGATTACGTGAACCTTTTGAAATTAAGGAGGGGATCATCATACCCGAAGGCGAATACTGGTATAACCGCATGGAAATTCAGGCCGCTACATTTAGAGGGCGAACCTGGTCGGTGGCCACCAAAATAAGCTGGGGTGAGTTTTTTAGCGGGAATAGTACCGAAAGTGAATACGAGCTCTCCTGGAGAGCCAGCCGCTTTTTTAAAATAGGCGCTAATTACGAAAAAAACTGGATCAGCTTACCTGAGGGTAGTTTCAATACGGACTTGATTGGAAGTCGCATCGAATATGCAGTCAATCCCAATTTGTTCGGGTCGCTGTTTTCACAATGGAACAACGATAATAATGAAGCAATCGTCAATTTTCGATTGCATTGGATACCTATTATTGGCGCTGATTTCTTTTTTATCGTTAACCAACTATACGACACCTCTGGTAAGAGCTGGAAAGTGGAACGCACCACTGTGTTGGGTAAATTAATTTGGAGATTTGTAATATAGTAAAAGGGAAATATGAAATATTTATTGATCAATTTGATGTTGCTGGTAGGGTTTTTCATGGTGGCATGTAGTTCCTCATCGGAAGAAGTAACCGTGTACTGTACGGTTGACCAGGTATTTTCTGAACCCATTCTAAAGGATTTTGAAAGAGAAACCGGTATCAGGGTAAGGGCAGTGTACGATACCGAGGAAACCAAATCCACCGGGGTGATGAACCGGCTGATTGCCGAAAAAGATAATCCTCAATGTGATGTGTTCTGGAGTGGCGATCCCTTGCGCAACGGGGTGTTGCAGTCAAAAGGCATCACTCAACCTTATCAATCTGAACAAACCCAGTTGATTCCAGCGTCTTTCAAAGAAAAGGACAACCATTGGATTGGTTTTTCGGCCAGGGCCAGGGTGTTGATCTTTAATAATAATCTGATACCTCCTGATTCTTTGCCTCGCTCTATTTTTGACTTTACACAACCCCGGTTTAAGAGACAGTTTACCATTGCAAACCCATTGTTTGGTACCACCACTTTTCATATGGCCGCTATATTCGCTACCCTAGGCGATATTAAAGCCAAACAGTGGATGAACAATTTATTGGCAAATGATGTAATTGTGGCCGCCAGTAACGGAGATGTTAAAAAGCGGGTAATGAACGGAGAATTGGCTTTTGGGCTCACCGATACTGATGATGCCTTTGAGGCAAAAAAAGAAAGCGATGAGGTAGATTATATTTTTCTGGATCAAGTGGATGACGGTATTGGGACGCTCATCATGCCCAATGCCGTAAGTTTAATTAAGAACGCACCCAACGCCCAAATTAGTAAAAAGCTTATCGACTACCTGATAAGTAAAGAGACGGAAGCCAAACTGGCCAAGTCCTGTGCTCAGATGCCTTTGATCCAAGGAACGGAAGTACCCGAAAACGTTCCATCATTGGACCATATCAAACCCATGAAAATTGATTATAAAAAAACTTCGGATAAACTGGAAGAGATACAACCCTGGTTGAAAGAATGGACAGAAAAATAGGCAAGCATGTAATTCGATTTGTTCCTTTGTGGTTTTTGTTGGTATTGCTGACATTGCCACTCATGCAATTGCTTGTACAGTGGATGACCGGTACAGAAAAGTCAGTTCTATTATCTTCCATTAGTGGGGAAACCTTGCTGCTTATCGGAAAAAGTCTACGTATTTCTTTGGTAGTGGCATTACTGGCTACGTTCATGGGAACTACCTGTGGTCTTCTACTATACAAACTAAAATTTCCGTTCAGTGGATTTTACAAACTGGTGTTGTTGCTTCCACTGCTTATCTCTCCATACATTTTTGCGGTAGCCTGGAAAGACGGGTTCTATTGGCTTTTTGGAAACACAGCAGCTATGTACTCCGAATCAGGCGTGATCATGGTACATACATTTGTCTTTTTTCCCTTAGCAATGCTCATTGTTGGAAGCGCATTGTCGCATATTCATGCTGGTTACGAAGAAGCCGGATTGATGGTGACATCTTTCAGGAAAATGGTCATCAAAATCATTCTCCCTCTTATACGACCAGCACTGACCATCTCCTTTCTGCTTATCCTGATATTCAGCCTGAGCGATTTTTCAGTTCCATCTTTCTTTGGAGTGCGGACCTTTACTACCGAAATATTTACTCAATTTTCCGCCTTGTACGATTTTCAATTGGCTATTGGCCAATCCATATTACTGCTATTTCTGTGCCTTTTGCTGATGCTGGCAGAGGCGCGAAACCTGTCGGATGCTCCTTTCTTTTCATTGGGAGTAAAAGGAAGCATATCTAAAAAATACCCTATCGAAAAGTGGCAGGTCATATTACATGGAATGCTTTGGTTGTTAGTGATTTTGGTGTTGTTGATGCCTGTTTTCATGCTCTTGGTTCAGTCCCTAACCGGGCGCGAACTTTTTTTTGGTAAAGCTTGGGAGCTTATGCGTCCGGCTGCCCTTCAATCGCTGAAACTTGCTTTAGTTGGTGCATTGCTGATTACCATAGTAGGATTATTGACCGCTTATCTGAAGGAACGAAAACGATACAGGTTGCCCGAGTTCCTGCTTTTATTAACGTTTATCGTTCCTTCTACTGTGCTTGGCATAGCGTTGATAATGTACTATAACCGCCCAGCGCTGAACTTTATTTATGGCTCCTCTCTTATCCTAATCATAGCCTACCTGGGTAAATTTGGGTTTATTGCATCCAGAATTATTGGCAATGGCCTTATGCAGATCCCTGTTTCCCTGGATGAAGCTGCTGCTATAATTGGTGTTTCTCCCCTGAAAAGATTTCTAAAGATCAGTTTGCCTTTATTGATACCATCGTTATTTACCGCTTTTGTGCTGTTATTCATTTTATGCCTGGGAGAACTCGGGGCCACCATGATGGTATATCCACCTGGCACCGAGCTGATGCCCGTTAAAATTTTCACTATTAGCGCCAATGCACCACAAGCGCTCACCAGTAGCATGACATTGATCAACCTGGCAGTAACGGTGGTTTTGATCATGCTGCTTTTTCTTGTAGGGAAACGGCTATTCAAAAAATATCAGTATGCCTGAAATCACCCTGGAACATATTGCTTTCCATTATGGAGATAAAGAGGTGTTAAGCGATTTCTCCTATTCATTTGAGCTAGGAAAAACCACCTGTTTACTCGGCCCTTCGGGTTGTGGCAAAACCACTGTGTTGCGGTTAATCGGAGGCTTGGAAAAACCCTCAAGCGGAATTGTGAAAATAGGGAGTAATACGGTAAGCCAGAATGGAAGTATCCTGGTTCCACCTCATCAGCGTAAAATCGGCTTTGTTTTCCAGGACCTGGCGCTTTGGCCACACTTTACGGTTTACCAAAACATTGCCTTTGGTTTGAAGGAAAGAAAGGAGAAAAACATCAAAGGTAAAGTAAAGGAAATGTTGAATTTATTTGGAATAAGTAATAAATCAGAGAAATACCCTCATCAACTTTCCGGAGGGCAAAAACAAATGGTGGCCATTGCCCGCTCCCTGGTACTTCAACCTGAAACGCTGCTTATGGATGAGCCTCTGGCTAATATTGACACCCAATTTAAAGAAAACATTCTGAAACATTTGAAAGAGCTTCAGCAGCAAAAGCATTTCACCATGCTTTATGTTACCCATGACCATCGGGAAGCTATGAACACCGGAGATTATATACTCATCATGAATGCAGGAAAAATAGCAGCAGCCGGATCAAAAGAAGAAATTAGTGGTTCATCTGTTGACTTTGTGAAATCATTCTTAAAAACTTAATAGGAAGTAATATGAAAACAAAAACAAAATTCTTAATGCCAGCAATGGTATTTATGCTCATGGTAATTGCCTGTGGCAATTCCAGCTCAAAATTCACCAACGAGCAAATTCAAGACAAAATCAAGTTTGATTTTGAAAATTATTCTACAGACCAACTGCCAACCGGATGGTCGGAGTCCTATACCGGTTCAGGCGGTACGCAGTGGAAAGTCACAGAAGATATGGGGAATAAAGTGCTGGCGCAATTGTACAGTGACAACCCAAACGGTCACTTTAATGTGGTAGTGAATGACGGTATTGCAGCCAAAAACATGGCGCTTATTTGCCGTTTAAAAGGGGTAACCGGCAATCACGATCAGGGAGGCGGCTTTGTATGGCGGTTCAAAGACAAAAACAACTACTATGTGGTACGAGCTAACCCGCTGGAAGATAATGTGGTACTTTACAAAATGGAAAAAGGAAAGCGCACGGACCTGCCATTGGTGGGGAAAGGAAGAACCTATGGTATAGACATCCCGCCAATGGGCAATACCTGGCACAAATTGAAACTTATCGTAAAGGGTGATTTATTTACCGTTTATCTGGATGGTAAAGAACTGTTTAAAGTACAGGACAGCACCTTCACCAAAGCCGGTAAAGTTGGTTTCTGGACCAAAGCGGATGCAGTGACCTATTTTGATGATTTTGAAATTGAGAAATATTGATAATATTCCCTAATTCCCTAATTCCCTAATTCCCTAATTCCCTAATTCACTAACTAAGAATCAGCGGTTCCCTGTTTTCCCATTTTCCTTTGGAAAAATCAGGAAAATCAATGGGCTTACTCCTGTTTGCTACGGACATTTCAGAAATTGGTGAAATGGCACTGGAGGTAACCGAATCATAAACATCCCAATCGGGCATCTTATTCTCCCTAAGGGCCTGAATAAGCCGGTGCCAGGTAATAGGAGTCTGGGTAGCATTAGAACCGTGCCCCCGTAGCGCTTTTCTTTGAGGAGGATTATAGTTTTTGAGAATCGGATGCTCATATTGCTTGAGGTATTTTTCAGCATCTTCCCACTCATGTTCCTCCTGGGTTATCCCATCCAGATAGATTTTCGGGCCTCCTATTTTACCGCCGTTAGTGTAAACTCCCTTAGTCCCCTGAATCCGATAAACTCCCCGTGGATGTGGCGTGTTGGTGTCGAAATTTAGAGTGATCATTTTCCCGCCCACGGTCCTGATTAAGGAGGCATTGTAATCCCCTTGCTCCATTTTCTGGGTAGCATAGGGATGGTCCGGACCGTAATATAAGTTTGCATACCGGTTCAAGGTTAGGGCTTTTGAACTCATAGACACCAGGTAATCAATACGGTCCCCGTGATTAATGTTAAGTTGGGGAAGCATTCTGGACATCGGATGATCGGGGTAGAGGTTACCGTTTCGGTTGATGGAATGCTGTAATCGCCAGGGTTCACGCTCAGGATCGAATTTAACCAGCCTCAGGTCATGTATATAACCTCCTTCAGCGTGGATAATCTCTCCCAAAAGGCCTTGTTGCACCATGTTCAGTACGTTCAGGTTCCCCATACCCTCAAGAGCCAAGGTGGCCCATTTCCCGGTGCTTTCGTAGGCTTCCACCAATTGCCAGGCCTCGTCAACAGTAAGCACAATGGGTACTTCGCTCACTGCATGTTTGCCGTTATTTTGGGCGGCCAGACAGACCTGGGCATGCCATTTCCAGGAGGTGGCACAAATAACTGCATCCAATTCTTCATTCTCGCACATCCTTACAAAATCAGTATTGGTTTTGCCGTAAAGATTCGGGGTGGGTTGTCCTGCATCTTCTACCCATTGTTTGGCCCGGTATAGTACAGCATCATTGATGTCACATACAGCAGGAACCTCTATACCTTCTATTCCCAGGGCACTATCCAGGTGATAGGAGCCACGATCTCCTACGCCAACAAACCCCAGGCGAATGGTTTCGCCTTCATACGAATCTGCCTGAGCTATTCTTGGAGCCGCGCCGGTTCCCAAAGCCAGTCCACCGGCCACTACTGCTGAACTTTTAATAAATTCACGTCTATCTAACTTACTAGCCATTTTTTTTGGTTTAATTAAATTAATCTGATTAATTGGATCCTTTGAATTTCTCAAAAATGCCCAGTGCATTTTTATTATAGATCTTTTCAAGCACCTCATCTGGTAGGTAAAGACCATAAATCATCCACCGACCTTGTTGCTGGTGAGCCGGAGATGGATCAATATATTCATCATCGGTCTCCAGAAACCGGAAATAAAGCCGATAAGCATCTGCATTGGGTGCAGTGTCCGTACCAAAAAGAACCCGGTCCTGGTATTTGATCATGAATTTCCGAGCGGTGTAAGGCTGTCGGCCCAATTCACTGATTCGAGCATCAACATCAACATAGAAATTCGGAAATTCATCTAACCACTGGCCTACCTTGTTCAGATCTTCAGGTAGATTTCCAAAATGGGCGCCAATGAATATAGTGTTGGGGTGCTTTTTCAAAATAGAATTTCTTTGCTCAAGGATCTCATGTTTGCTGGGGTAATCACCTCCATAAAATGACCAATGAGGATGAATTGCCAATTCGTCGTATCTTTCGTTGTTTCGATCCAATGGGGTAAAGAATGCTTTTGGGTCAGAAACATGAATAACTACTGGGATGCCCAATTCTCCACATTTTGCCCAAATTGGATCAATACGAGGATCGTCTACCCGAAACAGCTTACCATTTTTGTCGCGGAACACCAGACCAAGCGCTTTGGAAACCTTCACCCCCCGAGCACCCATCTTTACTGCTTCTTCCAGCCTGCTGGCTTCAGTACTACCAAAATTCGGCTCATCGATCTTACTGAAATCAGGTCGAAAAAAAATAATGAAGCGATCCTTAGATATACTATGTGAAACCTCAAGATGCTCTTTATAAAAATCGTCCTTCGATTTTGCATCCAGGCTTACACATTTCCAGACCCCAGCCTGGTCCATTTCGTCCAAATACTCCCGGGTTTTTGTTAAATCACCCAGATGATTGTGAATGTCAATTACTGGGAATTTGGCCTTCTCAATGGTGGTGCTGGAAACCACTAATTGGCTATTAGGCTGCCAATCAACCAGTTTCAGGTCAGCATTCTGGGCTATTACCGGGGGAACTATTAGCCAAAGAGCCATAAACTTCAGTAGCTTCGAGCAGTGCTTAATCATGATACATTTTGTTATTACTGGTTTTTAATACTTAAGAATTTGAGGCAAACCGGTTGATTAATTGAAATTTGGGAATCTGTTGCACTCAGCTGACCTGTGGCTGGGTCGATTCTAAAAACTACCACGTTATTGGATTCTCGATTGGCTGCCAGTAAGTACTTACCGGTAGGGTCGATTGCGAAATTTCTTGGCCGGATGCCACCAGATGGATGGTGCCCCACCGGAGTAAGTTCGCCACTTTGTTGATCTATAGAAAAAATGGCAATACTGTTATGCCCGCGATTGGAGACATACAGAAACCTTCCATTGGGGCTTAAGTGAATGTCTGCTACCGAGTTCTTACCGCTAAAATCGGAAGGTAACGTGCTTTCTAATGCAACTTGAGTAAGGCTTCCATCGTGATCATTAAAAGTGAAAGCGCTGACCGTGGAATTTAATTCCATGCCAACAAAGACCAACCTGCCATTGTGATGAACAACCAAATGTCTGGGTCCGGAGCCAGGCACGGTATTGTACACGGACCCATCTATTAGTTTTCCTTGGGCCAAATCAATCTTGAAACTCTTGACTTCATCAGTACCCAAATCGGCGGCCAGAGCGTACTGGTTCTCAGGACCCACTATAATTGCATGTCCATGAGGTCTGGGTCCTAAACTTTGTTTCAAGTCTACATAGTCAGCTAGACCACCATCGGGTCCAATAGGGAGCATCGAAAAACTGCCGCTCCCATAATTGGCTGCGAAAACATATTGTCCGGATTGGTCTACGCTAAGGTAGCAGGGCCCCATGCCTCCAGATGACTTTTGATTAATGAACTCAAGTTTACCTGATTGCGGGTCCACAGTGAATGCAGAAATTGCCCCACTCTTTTTTCCCTCAAAATCTCTGGTTTCATTGACTGAGTAAAGAAAATTTCCTGATGGGTGAATGGCTTGATATGATGCGGCCCGGATGCCTTTGGCAATCGAAGTAAATTTCAGGCTTCCATCCACCGTATTAAACTGATACACCAGAATTCCCTCCTCTGATGTTTTACCGTAACTGCCAACATATAAAAGGAAGACTTGATCTGTGCTCTGAGCATTTCCACTCTGACAAGAGGAAAGCAGTATTGTCATCATCAAAATTAGTCCTATAGGAATCCGCATAGTACTGTAGATCCAAACATCCATGTGGGTTATTACTTAGGCTGTACCCCAGGCCTCATCAAGATCAGTAATTTTTCGGTTTGATAAAAGTAATGGACTGGATACCTCCCGGCACTTGAGAGAAACTATCTTACAAATGCCTTGTCAGACACCAATTAATTAATTTTTGTGGTGAAAACTGATTATAATCGAGGTAAATTCATGCTAAATTTCAGATCAGTCTGTCCGTGGTTGGCTGCCTGGCGATACCGTAATAAAAATGGAATATCGAAAATATTAAGTTCATAGATGGTAACGAGGAGGCATAATACTATACTTCAGCCATCGAATATTATAAAGTACGTAAGGAGTTGGAGGACGATACCCGGAGTTTGATTCCGCCAGGTCTACACCGGAAATTCAAAGCTAATTATCAAATTGGCCATGCGATATCTGTGGCCTTTCTTGAATTATCCTACGCTACAATTTCAGGGACTCGATCTTTTTCGCCATTTGCCTTCTGATGTCGAGTAGTTTTTCATGGTCACGAGTAAAGTCCCACCATTCCTGACAGACCTGGTCAAGCATGCTTCCCACAAATTCATGTTCACCAGCGTTGTCTAGTATTGCAAAGTATTCATAATCCTCCAGACCTTCGCGAATGTTTTTCAGCCGGATGGATGTAACAGGTCCATCGAAACCTGCTTCAAGGCCCGGGTAGAAGAGCAGGCCCCCGCCGTTGAAGTATCTTGAATTGTAAGTGGTTGAATCCGCGAGATCGCTAGGCCAAGGACCCATCGCAGGAGATTTCCAGGGTCCACAGTCGTTGTACCAACCGGAGGTTGTCCAATACAACAATCCGGTTATTCCGTATTGATGATTCAACCAGGTGGGTATTCTATATGAAATCAAAGGTTGGTCAATATGCCAATAAGGAGGGTTATATTCTTTCAACAGTTGATACTGTGGATGGTATGAAGGTGCTGGTTGCACCAACGCGGTATATGACCACACTTCATCCCCGTCATTCAGCTTTTCAGATATGGTCTCCCGATCGATAAACCCAAACAATGTGCACCAGATATCTATGGAGGAATCCAGGTCCGGCCACTGTGGGTCATGCTTATAAGTTTGTTCCACCACCAACTTTTTCAGGTCTGGAGCGGCTTCATTCACCACTGTGGCAAGATTGATCACCTGCTGATAATCCTTTACCGAATTGGGTTCATCCAGCATATACAGGTAGGCACGATCTTTCCAGCCCCGGTCAACCATGTATTGATACATCTCGCTGTAGTATCGTTTTGATTTTTCGATTGCCTGGGGGTCTGTCTGATTGGCAGGAGTTGGTCTGTCGCTATTGGATGTATTAGTCATAAAGGGGGTTCTGGGGATTTCAATATCCACCAGATTCGTACTTTCGACGTAGTCAATAAGCCGTTTGTCAGTTTCCGGATCGATGGTAAGGGAGCCATCTTCATTGACCTTGGGCAGTAAACTATTGGGAATGGGTGGATTGATCCGGTGTTTAGCCAACTCACGACAAAATTCCAGCTCTGTTTTCTCAAATTGTTCAGAATTTTTATCAACTTCCCATATTTTAGATATCAATGAAAAATGGCCAAAGTGGGTACGGTGGCTGGCGATCTTTGGAAGTTGGAAATCCCAGACTGTGAGTGAAATAGCTATTGACTGTGATAGGCCGTTACCAGTTGAAACCTTCAAATATCCTTGATAAACTCCGGCAGCTGCGGTGGATGGCACGTAAACATCCACCCAAATGGTGGTTCGCTGCCCCGGATAGAGCTCTATTGGGTAGGCAGTGTAAATAGGGGCTCGCAATGGCTCACCCATGGGGGCTTTCAGCTTTTTCCCGGCCACAATAGAATCTCCCGTAACAGGATTAATAAAAGGCAACAGCGCATCCGGATAAGGTCCCGGGGGTTCTTCGGCACGGGGGGAGGAGTGTTGAATGAATACTTCTTCCGCCCGGTAGGCCGTAATATGCTCTTTGGCAATCGACCCGGATTCTCCTTCAAGTGCTGTGAGTTCAAGCTTGATGTTTTTCAAATGCGTATCCTCGCCGGCACTAATGACCACCTGGAAAGCCTCATATTCATTTCTGGCAGCCATAATTTCCACGGTTTTTTTCCTGGACACAGGCATTTTAGGCTGTACCCTTTGCATAGAATTAAGGGAATACAATTGAATAGGCTGATGCGTTTCAGGCAAATTTTGCTGACATGAAAAAAAAGTGATGGTTATGCAGATGGCAAAGTTCAGCGTGACTGAATTTGGTAGTTCAATTTTTTTCACTATTTGAGACGTTTAATTGATTGAGACCTTATTTAGTAACTTCTGATCAAGTTATATGACTTTCACTCGACAAGCTAGTAGCAATCTTCAAATTAACATTCGAAATATTCAGATAACGCTTGCAATGCAATAGACAAAGAACGGATGAGATTTGGGTGCAGCCATAGTAAAGGCGGTCAAGCTGACCCAAACTGACCTAAAAGCAGTTAGCCTGACTTCCGGTGTGGGACAGGAATTCAATGTAGCACATAATCGAAGATACTTTATGAAAGATGGTTCGGTCAACTTCAACCCAATGTTTTTAAATCCTAATATAGCCCGACCGGCGGGGCCTATTGATGCAGACGTGGGATTTGTATTATTAAAGGATAAAGCTACTGGCAAACCCCGGGCATCGCTCTCCAACTACTCCTTACACCTTGATATTGTTAAGGAATAGGGTGCAGTTTAGCAGAATGAAGGAGCTGGATCACCTAATGCTGTAAATACGGACTACCCCTATTGGCTGGAAGAGGCAATGAAATCGCCTATGTACCTACTAAAAGTGCATTTAAACAGGTTGGATATGAAGTGATTAACTCCAGACTGGCACCTGGAGCCGGAGAGTTACTGGTACACGCTGCCATAGAGTTGTTGCAGGAGCTAAACAAAATGCATTAATGGTCAATTTGACCGTATTAAAAATGTGTAACTTAATCATAAATCCAATCGAAGAAATTCGATAGAAGTGATCATGAAACACATTGCCGGAAATTTAATTTCCAGGTGGACCAACTAATGGTGGTTCTCATCCATGATTACCGCACTAATGTTTGTCAGGGATATTTTGATCGAATAGCCAGGATCCTGGCATTGGGTTCTCCTTTAAGGGTGCTGCTGTAAAAGCCAACCAGGCAATTTTTTGAGAAAAAGAAAACATCTCCGGCTTTAGCAGAAAACCGGTTTGGTTCATTCTGAGCATTCAATCCCGCGACCATGTCACCTTTTCCCTGAAGCACAAGATAAATTTCCTCTTCATTTTCATGACGATGCGGAATATTAGTGCCCCCCGGGTCAAAATCAATCACAAACAAGCTGTTGACCTGATAGGCCACTGCCAGCCGATCTCTTTCACTTTGAGTGGTTCCCAGTAATAGCTGAAATTTGCTGGTGGCACCATGATTAAGTTGTTCCAGGGATTGAAATTCAACTTGACCTGTATTTGCCAATTGTATAACACCGGGTTCAATCAATGTTTTTTCAGGTATTTTATACCCCATAACTAATATATGTAATTGATTCTCGGAGGTAGTGGAGAAACTATGTTCTGTGTTTGCCGGGACATAGAAAAAATCATTTTTAACGAGTTTACGAAACTTTTTGTCTTGGTTGAGAAGGCCTTCACCTTTAAGCACAAAGTACACCATTTCTTCCCTCTCGTAGTTAAACTGTTCGGTTTCTCCTTCAGGCGCAATAGTGAGGTAGCCAAGCCGTTTTACACCCTTTATTAATTTAGTACTTGCCGGATCATCACCAAAAATAGATGTATAAATGGCTTTCTCAGTGGAAATTTCCTGATGGTCACCAGTGAGATCGTTCAGTGATCGATATAAATAGCAGGGTACCAATTCCTGCCCATTAACCACTGTTGTCAACAATAGCAACCCGATAGTTTGGAAGAAATGTTTACCGCTCGATTTGATAAGCTTTAAGAATCTATAGGCAAAAGCACTTTTTATTAGAGTCATCTGAAAGCATTTTAATTTCAAATTACCGTTGGTCAGGGCTCTCGTGATTAGCGTATAACCCTGCTTCGTTAATATGCCACCATGGACCAGCCACTTTATAGCCACCGATAAGGTTATTTAATCTGGCCTCCTGCATGTTCATTTGTCGATCAAAAACCGGAGTAGGGCTAAAATACCCAGGGTCGTAAGTAAGATATTTTGGTTCTCGAAGATGTTTTTGCATTACCTCATCGTCAAGCTCAATACCTAATCCCGGGGTATCGGGCACATGGATTACTCCTCCCTGCTGTATAATTGGTTTTTCAATGCCGGTTACCAAGTCCTGCCACCAGGGCATTTCCAGAGCATGGTTTTCCAGGGAGATAAAGTCTCTAATTGTTGCACAAGTATGAACCATTGCCATAGTTCCTACCGGTGAGCAGGCACAATGCATCATGGTTTGAATACCAAACTGCCGAGCATAATCCGCGATTTTTTTAGTCTCAATCATCCCCCCTGAGGTTAGCATGTCCGGATGTATAATACTTACCGCGCCTTGTTCAATAAATGGTCCAAAACCGTCAAAACCAAAGATATCTTCAAATCCCAGTGTTGGAGTAGGGGATCCTATAGTAATAGCTTTGTTCATGTTGACAGTATTAAAACTGTCGTAGTGGACTACATCTTCTATGTAAGCAAGGCCGAATCTCGAGTCCGCCATATACTCACCCAGGGATATACCTGTTTCGATCGACATTGGCCCAAAATGATCCGCTCCAAGCTTTACTTTGTACCCTATCACATCCCGGACCTTCTCTACGTACTCACCCCAGATTTCCAAACCCTTTCTGGTTGGATAACCCCCTGCTTGGGTTCCCGAAATGCCCTTAATTAAAACCGGTGTCAGGTCTGTTTTGTAATGCTGAAATCCCTTTGCTAGTCTTCTTTCCATCAGAGCTGCCTGACTAGCTGGATTATCCGCGGCAAAAGTATCAGCATATATTGGGATTTCATCCCGGTACTTTTCACCCAGAAGTTGCCAGCAGGGCACTTCCAGCGCTTTACCTGAAATGTCCATCAGGGCAATGTCCACTGCGCTAAACCCGCCTCCATACCTTCCATGACCAGTAAGGTGACGAACACTTTTCAAAATAGCGTGAATGTCAAGAGGGTCTTTTCCTGCCAGATAGGGTTTCATCATTAACGATTCACCCAGAAGTTGCCAGCAGGGCACTTCCAGCGCTTT
>PVMS01153374.1_pt1 | contig 20909 bp, 18 predicted proteins | sample 1853461 | NCBI WGS metagenome assembly PVMS01 (sample SAMN08582032, study PRJNA380276) | Marine sediment metagenome, whole genome shotgun sequencing project. | isolation source: ocean sediment barecode stripped | collected 2017 | reverse complement strand
TCTCGTTAAAATTAAATGCTGCGCGGTATGAAAATTTTTTATGGTTAAAAATATAAAAACCAGAAACTCCAAAAGCAGTGGAATTAACATCACCTCGAACAGGATGAGGATCTCCATTTTGCCAACCGGGATCAAATAATTGAGGATTAGCAATATAAAAACCTTCATAATATTGAATAAAGAAATTTAGGGTGAACTTCTTTGCGAAAATATTTGATTGAAAGCCATACCTTTTGGTTTTTCCATAAATTTCATCATCGTTATTTAGAAATGGAAAATTAAAAGCAACATTTAATGAAAACCACTTGTAAGTGAGTCCAAGTCCCAGACTCAAAGTTGAATTAGGTGAGTATTCAATACTTTGACCAGAAATTTCTTCGGTAATAACAAAATCATTTCTCTTATTTATTATTATAATTCTTGGAGTAAAAATGTCGATATACGATACTATATAGTTTGTGTCATATTCCATAGGAATCACTGTGTCATTCCTTGAATCGCTAAAATCTAAAGTAACCTGAGATTCACCAACAATAAAGAGTAATAGAGATAGAAGAAAGAGAATATGTTTTATTGCTTTATTCATCCAATTTTAGATCTGATGATTTTACCATTTTCATTACGCTCAAATTCAGGTAAAAAAATTATAATTTTCGGAATTTCAAATTTACTAAGCATTTTAGTGAATTCAATTTTCAATCCTTCGAGTTTATCTTTATTAAACGGCTCACCTTCAATAAAAAGTGTTACACTTTCTCCCAGGTTTTTATCATTCCGTTTACCAATAATAAATTCCTGCTCAATTACAGAACTTAGTTTTTGTTCAATTATTGCCGGATATAATTTAACCCCACCTGAATTAATTACATCATCAACTCTACTCAGCCATTTAAATGAATCTGAGTTAATTATTTCAACAATATCTGAAGTAACCAACGGACTTTTCACAAGGTGATCAGCTTCAATAATTAACTGTTCATTTTCATCAACTCTTATATTAAATCCCTTTAAAACTTTAAAATAATCTGATCTATTTGGTCCGTTTAATTCTTTAATAGCAATGTGTGTCAGCGTTTCGCTCATTCCAAAAGTTTCGAAAAACCGGGTTTTAAGATCACTTAATTGATTTTGCAACTCACTTTTTACTGGACTGCCTCCAATGATAGCCATTTCGATTAATCTCAGTTTATCTGAATTATTTTCCAGGATAGCATGTAATTGATGAGGTGTAAATGCAGCAAAGGTTATTGGGTATTGAAGGTCATCAACCGGATTTACAGTCGGTTGAGTAAGCACTAATTTCATTCGTCCTACAATCGCTCTGACCAGCATCATTTTACCGGCTACAAAACGCATTGGCAAACACATCAATAATGTATTTCCTTTTTCTAAATTAAATGTACTTATGGTTAACTGAGCTGATATAATGAAAGCTTCCCTAGGAATTAATTCGATTTTCGATGGACCCGTTGTTCCTGATGTTTTAACTTCAAATTTATCTTTATTGGAAAACCAATCATTCAAAAAATTAAATATATCTATTTTCCAAACCGCAAGTTCAGATCTCTCAAACTTTGGCAACCACTCTTTCAAATACCAATCATTGCTTTTATCATATGTAAAATTCAGTAGCATTATTTAAGTATCTCGTTCAGTTTCCATTTTTCGACTTCACCTAAAAGTAATTGTCCATCGTTAATAAACAATGGTGAAGGAATGTTGTTTGTATAAAGTGTTCCTGTTCCCAATCCTTGAGGCAAGGAATTGTTTTTAGTAAATGTGTATTGTGCGATTGCATTCAAACCAATATCAGATTCTAAAGCTGATGTGATCCACCATTTTATTCCTAGCAATTCTGACATCTCTATCCATTGGTCAGTATCGGCGAATCCACCTAATAAAGAAGGTTTTAGGATTATATAATCTGGCCTGATTGTCTTCAGCATTTCATTTCTCTTTTCTTTATCTCGAACAACGATTAATTCTTCATCCAACGCTATAGAAATCGGACTATACTTACATAAGTTGGCCATTTCAATCCACTGGCCCTGTTTTATGGGCTGTTCAATAGAATGAATTTGAAATTTTGATAGGATATTTAATTTATTTAATGCTTCATCTGGTTTAAACGCCCCATTTGCATCAACCCTTAATTCGATTTGTTCAGAGGAAAACCGGTCTCGAATAAACTTTAAAAGTTCAATTTCCTCATCAAAATCAATAGCACCTATCTTTAACTTTATACAAGTAAATCCTTCATTAAACTTTTTAGTTATCTGTTCTAACATAAACTTCTTATCGCCCATCCAAACCAATCCATTAATAGATATTGAACGCTTACCTTCTGTAAAATAAGAAGGATAAAGCAGGCATTTCTGATTGTGCTCCAAATCCTTCAAGGCCATCTCAAAACCAAACTTCATCGCGGGATACTTATCTAAAAGAGCGAATTCAATTTTCTGGTTTGATTCGAATGTTTTTGCTAAATCAATCAACCGTTCTTCAAAATCGGGAATATCATCTAAACTCAAGCCTTTAAGTGGATTACACTCCCCAATTCCTACATTTTCATCCTTATCTATAATAACATACCAAACTTGTTTATCCATAAGCACACCACGTGATGTTCCTGCTGGAATTTTAAACTTTAATACTCTATTTTTTATTCTGATGCGAATCATAATCAGAGAATTAATCCCAATCCAAAAAGCAAAGTAAACAAGGTGGTAGTGAGTGCCAGTTTTTTCAATTCAGGATCAAGTAATATTGGATCCAAATTATTTAAAACCGCTTTTATGTTTAAAAAGAAGAGAGGTAATGTGAGCATTTCTAACCACCACCAAATGGAAGTGTAAAACATAAAAATGTAAAATGCCATTAAAACTAAGCCGCCAATGATAAGTGCGAAATGATAATACCTACCTTTTTCAAACCCAAATTTTACGATCAAGGTGTTTTTACCACTCGACTTATCGTTTTCATAATCTCTAAGGTTGTTTAAATTTAAAACTCCTGTAGAAAATAACCCTATTGTTGATGCAGGAAGTAATACCCAAATACTAAATTCTCCGGCTATCAAAAAGTAGGTTCCACCGACCGCTAACAAACCAAAGAAAATAAAGACAAAAAGATCACCCAATCCACGATATCCGTATGCATTCTTTCCCATTGTATATTTTAATGCAGCCCATATTGCGGCAATACCAGCTAAAAGAAACAATAAACTTTTAATAAGATATTGTGAACCAAATGCAAAGTAAATCAGAGATACACCAGAAATTAACGAAAAGGTCGAAAAAAGAACTATGGCTTTCAACATTGCTGATTTTGAAATAGCACCACTTTGTACTGTTCTTTTTGGACCTAACCTGTATTGGTTATCTGTTCCTTTATTCGAATCCCCAAAGTCATTGGCTAAGTTAGAAAGAACTTGTAAGAACAAGGTTGTGATAAATGCAAAAGACAAAACCATTGAATTGGAAAAACCCTGACTATACGCAACAAGTCCCCCCATCAATATAGAAGAAAAAGCAAGGGGTAATGTTCGCAATCTAAAAGCATTTAACCAGGTTTTCAACAATGACATATTTATTCAATTATAAAACTCTACAAATGTTCTTGTTATGATTATACAAATAAATACATATTAATTAAATATGTGGAATAGTTTTTTAATATCTATTAAAAGTCAATTGATTATAAATAGTAAATTAGTGATGTGAAAATTCTAGAAACAGAAAATCTAATTGTAAGTGTTCTTGAAGAGCAGATATATCATTTGTTCGTGAAAGATTTTTGTTCTGTAACATATGCCGACGCAACAGAAGCGGCTGTAGGACTTGAAGAATATTGTGTAAAAAACAATATAAACAAAATTGGAATGAATTTAATTGAATTCGGGCATGGGGCTACTGCAGATCAGGCTGTTCGAGAGTATGCATCAACCAAAGAAGCAAATAACAGATCAAACGGATCTGCTATTTTAGTTAAAAATTTTGCTCAGCAATTGATCGGTGATTATTATTTGAAATTCAATCACCCGCTCTACCCGACAAAGGTATTTTATAAAAAAGAAAAGGCATTGGCCTGGATCAGAGAAATGTTGGCATCTTACAATAACGAAAAGAAGTAGATTACTTTAAAACTTGTAATCATTTTCCTAAACTTTTTATATTGATTAACCGTTTAAGTAATTTCAGTAAATTTGATTTGTATTGATTATTTGATTCGTACTGATTATCATTTTACTTGAATATAACTTTTTCAAATAATGAAATCTCCGGTATATTTCGAAACAGAAAACATTACATTGAATATTATCAATGAGGAGATAGTTCATACCCGCATTAAAGATTTTAAGGATGGAAACATAAAGGATGCTGAAGATATTAATCGCTTCCTTACTACTTATTATAAAGATCGTGAATTAGCTAACCTATTTGAATTCGGAGTTGAATCTACTATTAATCAGGAGTTAAGAGAATATTTCGCAAACCCTGACCGGGAAAAATATTCTAAAAAAATTGCTTTACTTGTTAAAAGTCTTAATCAACAGTATATCGGATCCTCTTTTTTAAAGTATAAAAACCCTTCATTTCCGACGAAGGTATTTTACGAAAAACAAAAGGCCATCGACTGGCTCCTCAGTGAATAATATCAATCACTGATTTATTATGGGAATCTTGGGAATTTTTTGAAATCCGGTTCTCGTTTTTCCATAAATGAATTTCTCCCTTCTTGTGCCTCTTCCATCATATAATACATCAGGGTGGCATCGCCTGCAAATTCCATCAATCCTTGTTGTCCATCTAATTCGGCATTTAATCCGCGCTTAATCATTCTTATAGCCAATGGACTTCTTTTCATTATTGTTTTACACCATTTTACGGTAGTATCTTCAAGTTGATCAAGAGGCACTACTTTATTGACCATACCCATTTTCTCGGCTTCCTCCGCAGTATACTGCTCGCATAAAAACCAAATTTCTCTGACTTTCTTCTGCCCTACTTGCCTTGCTAAATATGACGATCCAAACCCAGCATCAAAACTTCCTACCTTAGGCCCGGTTTGACCAAACATAGCATTTTCAGAGGCGATCGTCAGATCACAAACCACATGCAAAACGTGTCCGCCACCAATCGCATATCCATTTACCATTGCAATAACCGGTTTTGGTATTGATCGAATTGCTTTATGTAGATCGAGTATATTTAAACGAGGCACCCCATCTTCGCCAATATATCCACCAAGACCCTTTACATTTTGATCACCTCCACTGCAAAATGCCTTATCACCTATACCTGTTAAAACTACCACAAATACATCTGTATTTTCCCGGCAATATGCCATAGCATCCAACATTTCAATATTTGTTTCAGGCCTGAAAGCATTGTATACCTTAGGTCTGTTAATGGTAATTTTCGCTATTCCTTCGAAAAACTCAAATTTTATGTCTCTATATTCCTTAATTGTGGTCCAGTCCCTTTTCTTACTCATCTTTATTATTACTTAAAAATTTAAAATAATCTCTTAATACTTTTGCATTTAAAGTTCGTGGTGTTTCTATTTCAAGAACAGAAATACCCTTACTTTCTTTTACCTTTTTAAAATTTAATTCAAGTGTTTCTAAATCTTCGGCATAAAAATACGCTAAATCAAAAGCCGAACATAAATCCTTTATTTTAACCTCATGATTGGTTTCGAAAAAGGTCTCAAAACCGGGTATATCAGTTGGGCCGGGTAATATCCTGAATATTCCACCACCACCATTGTTTATTAAAATTACTTTAAGATCCGGATCATAATCGTTCCACCATGCGTTCGAATCATATAGAAATGAAACATCGCCTGTAATCAACCAGGTATCAGCATTATTCTTAATCGCAAAACCAGCAGCTGAACTCAAACATCCGTCAATACCGCTGGTTCCTCGGTTCGAATAAGTAGTCAATGTCTGAGTGGGTTCAAATAATTGCTGATAGCGGATAGGCGAAGAATTTGAAATATGAGTGGAAAGCCCTGAAGGAATATTATTAAATAAATATTCGAATACTTTAAGATCAGAAAATGGGGAATTATTCAGATATTCATTATGTGATTGTTTGGCAATTGTATATTTCCTTAACCACATTTTTTGAAAATTCGATTCATCAGGCCTAACGGCTGGTAATAGTGCAGATAAAAATTTCTCGGGCCTCTCCCATATTTTATGAGAAAGAACATCATAAGTATCTCTAAAAACACCATCGGGATGAATATGCCAATGCTGAATTGGTTTAGCTTTTCTTAAAAATCTTTTAATAATTTTTGAAATGATTGCATCTCCTATGGTAATTAATAGATCAGGAGCATAAACAAGATTATCCTCTCCAAATGCTAATATTGTTTTATCGATCGATGGGATAATATTTTCACCTTTCAAATTAGCTGTGGATTCTGTCAGTACTACTGTATTTTGAATCTTTGAATATTGATTCAGAACAACTTCTAAATCTTCATTTCTATCCATTTGTCCACATAAGACCATAACCTTTTCTGTTTGATCAAAGGTTTCTATGAATTCCTTAATTTCAATATTACTATTTGCTGATTTTATGCCACTTACGATTTGTTTTATTCTTTCTAAATCATAAAACTCGAGGCTGCTGTAAAGCGGTTCATCAAATTCAATATTAATATGTACAGGACCTGGATTAGGAATCATCGAAAGGTTGATAGCCAAACCTATCTTCTTATCCAATTCGTTATAGTCGGATACCTCTTCATCTAAAGAAATATTGATCTCCACTCTAATAAAATTTGACAATGCTCCCTGCTGACGAATGGTTTGCCCTTCTCCCTTATCGATCCTAAAATGAGGTCGGTCAGCACTGATCACCACCAGCGGAACATTTTGATAATAAGCTTCAGAAACAGCAGGTAGATAATTTAATAAAGCCGATCCACTAGTACAAATAACAACAGTTGGTCGTTTGGTTTTCAAGCTCATTCCCAAAGCATAAAACCCTGCAGAACGTTCATCGGGTATGGAATATAAATTTATGTCTTCACGATGTACCAACTCATTGATCAATGGTGCATTACGCGATCCAGGTGAAATAATGAAATCCCTGACCTCGGTTTTGATCAGTAACTCTATCAGATGAATTGCGGTAATTTTATCGGTATGCATTAAGCTCTTTTAGGTTCTTTTTTAAAACCTGCTAATTTCAACAATTTTTATAACAATTTAAAAGTGTTTTAGCTTTTAACTCAGTTTCATCCCATTCTTTTTAGGTTTTGAATCTGCAGTAATTCCACCTCCAATAAATAGAAACATTTTATTATTGTTCACAAAGGCAGAACGAAGGTTTACAAATAAACTTACATCTCCGGTTTTAACCGGTCCGAAATAGCCAGTATAATCTCCCCTCCTATGTTTTTCAAACTCTCTGATCATTTCCTTTGCATTTTCTTTTGGAATACCACATACAGCTGGGGTTGGGTGCAATTTTATTAACAAATCGGAAAGTTGCTTGTTTTCAATTTTACCCGTAAAGGTGGTTTGTAAATGAGTAACCGGTCCGGCTTCAATAGTTGTTAAACTCGATTGTTTATATTTTACTCCGGTATTCCTTAGTTTTTGTTGAATGAACAGTGTCACATAATGTTGCTCTTCCAGTTCTTTATTTCCCCAATCAGAATAATCATTTTTAGATTTACTCCCGGCAAGAGCCATCGTTTTAAAATGCTTGTTCTGGATTTCAATCAAAACCTCCGGACTTGCACCTATCCATATCCCATTTCCGACAGAATACATAAATACCATAGCATTTTGGTGTTCTTTGATCAAGGCTCTGAAAAATCTGATCAGCTTGTTCTTATCAAATGGTATAGTCATCACACGTGATAAAACAGCCTTTTCAACCTGACCTGATTTAATTCTTTCTATTAAATTTTCACAAGACTTCAAATAAGATTCCTTATCGATTGTAAAAAGTTCATCGATTGACGCATTAATTTGAAAATTCTGAAGATTTTCTTCCGATTCAACCTCAAGTGAAAAATTCTTCGAATCAAATTTTACATCAGCACGAATAAGACTTACTCTATTTTTCGATTCAAAAGGTGCCACAATAAATCCATTTGCAGTACCAATATCATTTATATTTAACTTGTCAACCTCATGATCATTCTGAGCAATACCTTGCCAATTCCTCTCTCCAGGGAGAGACCAAATTGCAAATGCCAGGTTTTTTTCAAGTAAAAAGTGTAACAAAACAAAAATTATTTACGTGTGGTTACAATGTTTGTAAGTCGTACTATTGAAATTAGTTTTTGATCTTCATCTTCGATTCGAATATCCCAAATATGGGTTTGACTTCCCAAATGAATCGGTCGCGCAATTGCTTTTACAACACCATCTTTTTTACTTCTGATATGGTTGGCATTGATTTCAAGACCAAATACATTTTGATTTTGCTGATCGATCAAAAGAAAAGATGCCATACTCCCCAACGATTCGGCCAAGGCCACAGTGGCTCCCCCATGCAAGTAACCAAGAGGCTGATGTGTTTTGGGGCCAACAGGCATTGTAGCCGATATGAAATCATCTCCAATATGATCAATCTCTATTTCAAGATGCTCCATTAGGGTGTTTTCAAAAGCAATTTTTATTTGTTTTATATCTAGGTTTTTAGGAAACATACGACTGGTTTAACTGTTTATTTTTATATGGTCAAAAGTAGAAGAATTGTCACATTTTACTAAGTGAAAAACCCCACTGATTTCTTTGGGTTTATCGTTTATATTTACACCCTAAAATTAAGAAAATGAAACGAGCCAAATAAAAGTTTTTATCGCTCAAAGATAACTATCGTGGCGAGTTCCATGTAACTAATAAAAAAAACATATATAGACTCATGAAAAAACTATTAATCCCTGTAATTGCAATTGGGCTCATACTAGGTTCGTGCAGTAACGATAAGAAAAAGAAATCAAAAAAGGATTTGAAACAAAATGAAGTTTCCTACCCTAAAACCACTAAAATTGATTCGATAACGGATTACTTTGGTACAAAGGTAAACGACCCTTACGCTTGGCTCGAAAACGACACATCGACCGCTACAGAGGCATGGGTAAATGCTGAAAATAAGGTCACATTTAGTTATTTAAATCAGATTCCATTCAGAAATAAAATTAAAGATCGTTATGAAAAATTATTCAACTACGAAAAAGTTTCTGCTCCCCGAAAAGAAGGCAATTTTTATTTTATGAGTAAAAACGATGGCCTCCAGGATCAGTCGGTAATCTACTATAAAAAAGGTGAAGAGGGTGAATGGCAGGTATTTATGGATCCAAATAAAATGTCGGAAGATGGTACTGTTACTGTAAGATTGCTTCAGGCATCAAAAGATGGGAAATACATTCCCTACCGATATTCCGAAGCCGGCTCCGACTGGGGACAAATAAGAGTACGCGAGATCGCGACAAATACCGATATGCCTGATAGAATGAAATGGGTTAAATTTAGCGGAGCTAGTTGGTATAAAAATGGTTTCTTTTACAGCAAGTATCCCGAGCCTAAGAAAGGGACAGAGCTTACTTCTGCAAATCGCGACCATCGGCTCTATTACCACCAACTTGGAACCGAACAATCCAATGATAAACTGATTTATAAAAACAAAGAAAATGACAGGTTGTATATCGGAGCTGATATAACGGAGGATGAAAAATATCTTATACTTTACATTTATGAAGGTACCGAAAACGGTGATCTGTATTTTAAGAAAGCAAATGACTGGGACGGTGAATTTAAGCCAATTATCACCGGATTTATTGCAAAATCGTATGTGGTTGATCATACAGATGGCCGGTTTTTATTATACACCAATTTAGATGCGCCAAATAACAGAATGGTTGCTGTGGATACAGAAAACCCTTCAAGTGATAATTGGGTAGATATTATTGCCGAAGAGGATAACTATTTAGATGGAGTATCAACTGGTGGAGGCCAATTGTTTGCAAGTTATCTTGTTAATGCAACTACCAGAGTGTATCAAATGGATTATCACGGTCAAAATAAAACAGAGATCAAATTACCGGGTACAGGATCTGCAGGTGGGTTTAATGGATATAAAGATGAAAATAAACTCTTTTATACATTCACTTCTTTCCTATATCCCTCAACCATTTTTGAATACAATGTAAAATCGGGTGAGTCATCGGTTTACTATCAGGCAAAAATAGATTTTGATCCCGAAGATTATGTTGAAGAACAACATTGGTACACCAGTAAAGACGGAACTAAAGTGCCAATGTTTATCGTTCACAAAAAAGGAATAAAAATGGATGGTGACAATCCCACTTTGCTATATGGATATGGTGGTTTTAATATTTCTTTAACCCCATATTTTAGCACATCACGTATTATTTTATTAGAAAACGGTGGTGTTTTTGCTTTGGCTAATTTAAGAGGAGGTGGTGAATTTGGAGAAGATTGGCATCAGCAAGGCATGTTGATGAAAAAGCAAAATGTTTTCGACGATTTTATCGCAGCAGCAAAATTTCTTATAGATAAGGGATATACATCGAGTAAAAAATTGGCTATTGAAGGTGGGTCTAATGGTGGTCTTTTAGTTGGGGCGTGTATTACGCAGAAACCCAAATTATTCAGGGTTGCCTTCCCGGCTGTTGGAGTAATGGATATGTTAAAGTATCATCAATTTACGGTTGGTTACGGTTGGACTCCGGAATACGGTTCGAGTGAGGACAGCAAGGAGATGTTTGAATACCTTTATGGTTATTCTCCATTGCATAACATAAAGGATGGAACAAAATACCCTGCAACAATGATCACAACTGCCGACCACGACGATAGAGTGGTGCCTGCGCATTCATTTAAATTTGCTGCCCGAATGCAGGAAGCTCAAAAAGGGAAGAAACCTGTTATAATTCGCATAGAAACCAAGGCGGGACATGGCGCCGGAAAGCCAACCTCTAAAATTATTGAAGAGCAGGCTGATAAATGGGCTTTTATGTTTTATAATATGAGCTATTCTGATTTGTATCCGAATAAAAAATAATCTTAGATCATATAAAAAAAGCCCGTCTCCAATGTATTGGAAACGGGCTTTTTAATTTATTCAATTTCATTTTAGAAATGAACTGCAGCACCTATACCACCACCAAATGAAAGGTTTCCACCGCCTAATTCTAACAGCAGACCCCATTTGTCGTTAATGTGCCATTCACCTCCAACAAATATTCCAATACCAAAATCACTACTATCAAATTTATACCCCATGTCTAATCCAGCATAAGTATCCCAAGGGTCAGTTAAATTGAACAACGCATCGAAATAATACGTCCCTTTAACACCAATACCAAAATCACCATCAAAATCAACTAATGCTACCGGTGCAACTGTTATTGCATCAGCCACTTGAAATTCATAATTCACATTAATTGCAGATATCTCACCTAGGTTTATTAATAGGTTCAAGGCTGTGTAATCTTCTTGGGCTTTAACAGTATTAAAACCTAATCCAAAGACAAATACAAGAGCGAGTAATTTGTAAGTTTTTCTTAACATAATTTTTATTTTTTGATTAATCGGCAGCAAATATAAAATTAAACTTCTTATTACAAAGGTGAATTAAAACATAATATGTAACATCGCAATTGTTAGTTACATCAATCGGAGATGCCACAAATATCAATTCTAACTGGTAAAGTTAATTTTTCGAAATAATCGACTTAATTGGGTTAATAAAATTCCAAATAAGCAATTAAAGCGAAGACCCCTAACAAAACAAATTTAACTAATTTTATTATTTATCACATTCTGTAAATTAAGCCTTAATTTTAGATAAAATTTTAATGGATTAACAATATCATGAAAAAATCATTCCTAAAAATCAACATACTCATTTATCTTACACTTTCGTCACTCATATCATCCGGCCAGGTTATTATCAATGAATACTCAGTTTCAAATCTAACGGGTTATCTGGATAATTACGATACAGCGGAAGATTGGATAGAATTGTACAACACAAGCAATTCGAGTGTTGACATTGGAGGGTATTTTTTAAGCGACGATAATACCAATCCAAATAAATGGGAAATACCCTCAGGCACAACCATCTCCGCTAATGGATATAGAACATTTTGGGCTTCCGGAAGAGACGAAGTTTCCAGCGGAAATTATCATACCAACTTTAAACTTAAACAATCAATAGACAGTCCAGAATATGTTGTTTTTTCTGACCCATCAAGTAATATTATTAACGAATTTCAATTAGAAATAACCCAATTGGAACATTCAAGAGGAAGGCACCCAATGGTTCTGAAACCTGGGAAGTATTTACTTCACCAACCAAAGGGATATACAATTCCGGGCAATCATTCTCAGCTTATACACTTTCACCAATAATGAGTTTAGATGCCGGTTTTTACATTGGTTCTGTTACGGTAGAAATTAGCACTAACGAGCCGAACAGCACAATACATTACACCACTGATGGAAAAAAACCAAACTCCACTTCTCCGATTTATTCAAGCCCGGTTACAATTAATTCTACAACAGTGTTAAAAGCAATTTGTATTTCTAATAATAATGATATACTCCCCGGTTTTATCAAATTTAACACTTATTTTATTGATGTTGATCACGATTTACCCATATTATCAACTTCTTCGAATACCTTAAAACCTTTGCTAAATGGAAATGCATCGCTTAAACCCCATGGTACCATAGAATATTTTAAAGATGGCGAACGCCTGGATCATGGATACGGTGAATACAACAAACACGGGCAGGATTCGTGGCAATTTGCTCACAGAAGTTTCGATTATATAGCCCGTGATGAAATGGGCTACCATGTGGCCATCGAAGAAAAGTTAATGACGCTTTCTGACCGTGAATCTTACCAAAGGATAATTATCCGTGCATCAGGCGATGATAATTATCCTGGGATCGATTCCAGCGCACACATTCGCGATGTGTTTATTCAAAAACTAGCTAATAAAAACAACATGAATCTGGATATGAGAAGAGGCGAAAGATGTGTTGTTTATGTTGACGGTGATTTTTGGGGGGTTTATTCCATCAGGGAAAAAGTATCCGATGCCGATTATACCAAATACTATTACAACCAGGATAAATACCATATAAACTATCTGATGCTTTGGGGTAACACATGGGCCGAATATGGTGGTCCTGCTGCATTTGCGGATTGGAATCAAACAAAGAATTTCATTCTAAATAATAACATGGCCAATCAAACCAATTACGAAACAGTGAAGGAACAGTACGATATTACCAGCCTGGTTGACTATATATTAATAAATTCTTATGTGGTTTGCACCGATTGGATTAACTGGAACGTAGGTTGGTGGCGAGGTTTTGACCCAAATGGAACACATCAAAAATGGGGTTATATCCTTTGGGATGAGGATGCTACATTTAATCATTATATTAATTATACAAATGTTCCTGATGAAACCCCGAATGCATCACCATGTTATCCCGAAGGAATTTTTTTGGATCCCGGACAGCATATCGAAATACTGAATAAATTACTCGAAAATGAAGAATTTACTCAATATTATGTTTCCCGATATCAGGATCTATTGAATACAGCCTTTGTTAAAGAAGATATGATCGAATTGCTGGAAAGCATAGAAAACTCAATGGCTAATGATATGAGTTATCAGATTAGCCGTTGGGGAGGAAGTTTTAGTCAATGGCAGCAAAATGTTCAAAAGGTGAAGAATTTTATTACCCAAAGGGATTTGGTTTTACCAGAGGGATTAAATGATTGTTATAACCTGACCGGTCCTTTTGAGATTACTTTGAATGTTGAACCCGCCGGAGCAGGTGGAATTAAATTCAACTCTTTGAAGTTACTTAATGAGGACTTACCGTGGACCGGGGATTACCATGGTGGAATGGATATGAAAATGAAAGCAATGGAAAGTAATTTAGAATACTCATTCGATCATTGGGAATTAAATAACCATACTGTTAGCCCCAATGAGAACGAGGTTGATGTTACGATTTCGTTGACTCAGGGAGATGTTATTATAGCGGTATTCTCTCCAGCCGGAAATCCGGCGCTTAATATTGTAATTAACGAAATTAATTATAATTCGTCTGACGATTTTGATACGGGTGACTGGGTGGAATTACACAATAAAGGTGATGAAACAGTTGATGTATCTAATTGGATTTTTAAGGATAGCGATGATAATCATCAATTTTTTATTCCTGATGGAACAACAATGCCAGGGAATTCCTACCTGGTTTTAACAAGAAATAAAGCCGATTTTCAAGATTTATTTCCCGATGCTGAACCTGTAATAGGTGATATGTCATTCGGACTGAGTGGTGCCGGTGAACTTATCAGACTTTACAATAATACTGAAGTGTTAATAGACGAACTAACTTTTGATGACGATTCTCCCTGGCCTAGTGAACCAGACGGAAACGGGCCTACCCTGGAATTAACAAATCCCGATTTGGACAATGCCCTGGCTTCGAGCTGGCATGCTTCGTATTTACCCCAGGCACCACATGGTACTCCGGCAGCAATTAACAGTAGCGCCGAGGTCGGAATTAATCAATATAACCTTTCGCAGGTTACCATAAAAGTTTATCCTAATCCGATGAACGAAGAATCTGTAATAAAAATTCGTGGTAAATCGGACTTTAAAGAGGGAGTGTTGGAAATTATCAATTTACAAGGAAAAGTTGTGAAAAAAGAATTAATTCAATCTGATCAATTCATTTTATATAAAGGGGATTTAAAATCGGGGATATATATAATCAGATTAAATGATGGCAATATTTATTTTGGTTCACAGAAATTGATCATTAACTAAAAGCCTCCAAAACAGCATGTCCCTTTACAAAAGGGCTCACAATTGACTAATGATATCTTTGTAGTTATTGTAAGTTATAGAATCGATATATTTTATAATCTTGGCCATTAGTTAATTTAATTAAAAAGTACATGAAATTTAATGCCTTAGGGCTTCACGATCAATTACTCGAAGCCATTTCGTATATGGGCTTCGAAAACGCAACACCTATTCAGGAAAAAGCCATTCCCGAAATAATGAAAGGAAACGATATTTTAGCTACAGCGCAAACCGGTACTGGTAAAACGGCTTCATTCGTACTTCCAATCCTGGATGAAATTACCGAAAAAAATCTGGAGGGAATTTGCACATTGATCATTGTTCCTACCAGGGAATTGGCACTACAAATAGACCAGCAGATCCAGGCTTTTTCTTATTTCACTCCTGCTACTTCTATGGCCATTTACGGAGGTGGCGATGGAGATGACTGGAACCAACAGAAAAAGGCTTTGACGCAAGGCACAGAGATCATTATTGCGACACCCGGAAAATTACTTTCGCATTTGAATATGGGTATATCTAAATTTAAAAACCTGAAACATTTAATTTTAGACGAAGCCGACCGGATGTTAGATATGGGCGTTTACGAAGACATAACCAAAATAATTTCCTACTTGCCCGAAAAACGTCAAAACCTGATGTTTAGTGCTACGATGCCACACAGGATTCGTGATTTTGCAAATGCTATTTTAAGAAATCCTTTCGTTGTAAACATTAAAATGTCGAAACCTGCAGAAGGTGTTTTGCAGGCTGCATACCTTTGTTTCGATGCTCAAAAATACCCACTATTACGAAGTCTTATTAATGATAAGCCCGATTATAAAAGTATCCTTATCTTTAGCTCAACCCGTCGGAAAGTAAACGATATTAAAAGAGCTTTAAAAGGCAATAATTACAAGGTAGAAGGCATATCATCTGATCTTGAACAAGCCGAACGTGAAGAGGTGCTGATGCGGTTTAAAGCCAGAAAAACAAGGGTTTTGGTTGCTACTGATGTATTAAGCAGAGGGATAGATATTAAAGGGATTGATCTGATCTTTAATTTCGATGTTCCGGGAAATGCAGAAGATTATGTGCATCGAATTGGTCGAACCGCACGAGCTGAAAGCACCGGAGTAGCAATCACTTTCATTAACCCCGATGATATGTATAAATTCAAGCAGATCGAAAGGTTGATCGAACGGGAAGTCCCAAAAGTACCATTGCCACCGGAGTTGGGTGAAGGTCCTGAGTGGAAGACTTCAAACAGAGGTGATAGTAAAAAGAAATTTCGCCCGAAAGGAAAGTTCAGAGGAAATAATCAAAGAAGGAATAAGCGGTAATTAAATTACACCTTCTCCAAAATCACCGCATAGCCCTGCCCTACCCCAATACACATTGTAGCCAATGCATATCGTTTGTTTTGCAGCTTTAATTCCAAGGCTGCCGAATAGGTAATCCGATTTCCAGACATGCCTAATGGATGTCCTATTGCTATAGCCCCACCATTAGGATTTATTCTGGGATCATCATCCCTTAATCCTAACTCGCGAATCACCGCCAGGCTTTGAGAAGCAAAGGCCTCGTTTAACTCAATAATATCCATATCAGCCAATGTCAGTCCTGCTTTTTGCAAAGCTTTTTTTGTAGCTCCTACGGGGCCAATACCCATAATACGTGGTTCAACACCCACAACAGCCGATGATACAATTCTGGCCAGTGGGTTAAGGTTGTATTTCTTTACCGCTTCCTCTGAAGCTATTAAAACCGCCGAAGCACCATCATTCAATCCTGAAGAATTACCGGCAGTTACCGAACCATCTTTTCGAAATGCCGGACGAAGTTTTTTGAGTATTTCAGTATTTGTATTTGGTTTTATAAATTCATCTTTATCAAATACAAGTGGATCTGATTTTCGTTGTGGGATTTCAACCGGTATTATTTCTTTAGCAAATCTGCCGTTTTCGGTTGCAGCCTTTGCCTTCATATGCGAATTGTATGCAAACAGATCCTGGTCCTCACGCGATATATTATATTTTTCTGCCAGATTTTCGGCGGTAGATCCCATTCCGTCTGTACCGTATAGCGCTTCCATTTTCGGGTTGATAAACCGCCAGCCAAAACTCGAATCGTGCATTTCAGAATCTCGTCCGAATGGTTTCGAAGCTTTTGAAATTACCCACGGACCACGCGTCATGTTCTCAACCCCACCTGCAATAAAAAGATCCCCATCACCGGCTTTAATAGCCCTTGATGCATGAATAATGGCCGACATGCCTGAAGCACATAATCGATTAACGGTTTCACCAGGAACAGAAAAAGGCAATCCTGCCAGCAATAATGCCATTCGGGCTACATTTCTATTATCCTCACCGGCTTGGTTAGCACATCCCAATATCACATCATCAATGGCCTCTTTAGGTAATTTTGGAAATCTTTCCATTAATTTTTCAATAACCAATGCAGCCATATCATCTGTTCGAACATTCGATAATGTCCCTCCAAAACTTCCTATGGCTGTTCGTACGCCTTCTATTATGTATGCTTCACTCATTATCACCAATATTTTTCTGTTCGGTAAACCGTTCCCTTAAACACAGCAACCAATTCTTTATCTTGATTTTCAACAAACACCTGATAAATTCCGATCTTGTTCGTTAAACTTAATTCTTTTACTCGGGTTGATAATACATCTCCTTCATTTACTTTTTTAGTATGTGAAATTGATGTTTCTACCGATAAAGCCTGCCTCCCATGACTATTAGAAGCAAAGGCAAGCGCACTGTCAGCAAATGCATAAGCTATTCCGCCATGCGCAATACCAAAACCATTCAACATGTCTTTTCGCACTTTCATTTTTAACACCGAGTTACCCAATTCGTCTTTTATTCTCTCAATGCCCAACCATAAGCTAAAAGGGTCATTATTGAACATTAGGTCGACTATTTCCTTTGGGGTTTTAACTTTAGGGGTTCGCATCGGACTTTTGTTGTTCTTATTTATAAATGGGCACTAAAGATGCTACGAAATGTCATTAATATAATCTTTAGGTCGAGATTGAGCGACCAGTTTTCAACATAAAACCGATCTAGCTTTACGCGGCTTTTCAATAAGTTTAAGTTCTTTATTTCACCTCTATATCCTTTGGCCTGAGCCAAGCCTGTAATGCCTGGTTTAATGGCATGACGCTGCATGAATTTACCAACTTCCTTTGAATATTCTTCGGTATGTTTAAGCATATGTGGGCGTGGACCAACAACCGACATCACTCCTAATAAAACATTGAAAAATTGTGGTAATTCGTCAATACTTGTGCGCCTCATAAACCTACCAATTTTAGTAATTCTTGGATCGTTATTTATCGCTTGCTTTAAATCGGCATGCTTGTTTTCTTCCATGGTCCTGAACTTATAACAAACAAAAGGTTGGTTATTCATGCCGGTTCTCATCTGCTTAAATAATACAGGCCCCTTAGAATTAAATTTGATCAGTATAAATAACAATGGATACAACCACGATAGGACAAAGACGATCACAAAAAGAGAGAAAATCATATCGAAGGATCGCTTGATCAATTGATTTGAAAAGTAATCTAAAGGAGATATGCGAATATTGATTACCGGAGTTTGGCTGTAGCGTGTTAATTCGAGGTGTCGGGCATTTAAAAAAGGATCGTCGATAACCAAATGAACTCTTTTTAAGTTTTCTTCAGCGTAATCAATAATTGCTTCTATTGTTTTATCACCAAGGTTAGAAACACTTAAAAATAATTCAGAAAAATCTATCTCTTTAATTTTATTGATCAATTCTTCCGAGGCCAATAATTTTTCAGAGTGTGGCATTGTATGCTCTATTTTTTGCACTTCGAGCAATTGGTGTTTCGAAAAAAAAGAAAAATAATCTTCAACATCGCTAACAGAAATATTTACACCTAGCAATAGAATCTTATTCAAACGATTATTCCGTTTATTTTGAGAAACCAAAATACGAAGTGATAAATACCTCCAAATGAAAACAAGAACCGTTAGAGAAATGTATGTATATAATATAAAAAGTCTCGAAAAATAGGTTTTAATCAAACCATTAAAAGCCGCTATCAATAGTAAATCAAGCATTAATAATCGTACTACACGATCAATAGTATTTAAGAAAGATAAGTTTAATCCAGATGTGCTATAGGTCTTTAATGCTGATGTTGAAATGATCCACGCAAGATTAAAGAACAAAAGAAATGACAGATAATTATTATTGGCAAAAACCTCTAAACCAAAGCCAAATTTTATAAAGTAGCCTATAAAAAAAGCAACATTAATAATCAGGTAATCACCAAATTTGCGTATAAATTGAATTTGTGTATAAAAGTTTTGCTCCATCCGGAATAATCAGGATTCTTCTGGTTGATCTTTGTTGTTCAAATAATATGCTCCGAAAAGTAATAAGAAAAAACTAAAAAACACTAAGCCCTTGTGTCTCTCGAGTATCGATTCGGTGATCATAGATAAGGATAGAATAAGAACCAACAACACATATAACAAATTCCCACTCGATATTGAATGCTTTAACGAAACAGCTAATATCCCTAATAATAAGAACAACCCTATCAATCCAAATGTAGCCCATGTTTGAAAATATTGATTGTGCGGATTAAACTTATAGTTATAAGCCACATCAAATTTATTCCTTTTGTAAACTTTTTGGAGTTCATCTTGCATATCTCCTGTTCCAGTACCAATCAAAGGTTGTTCAGATATCAATTCCAAAGTATTTAACCATTTTTGAATACGAATATCCCTTCCCCCCCATTTGGTTTCAGTATAATCCTTTTTAAAGTCTATCATTTCCTGATATCGGGCTTTATTAATAGGGAATGCGCCCAAAAGTATGATCGTTACACTTCCTAAAACCAATACTTTAAAAATAGCCTGAAACCATTTTCTGGATTCCTTTTTATATTCAAGCCATAGGGTCAAAACTGAGGCTAAAAAAATTAATATCATCAATTCCATCCTTGATGAAAGCAATACGACCATCATGTAAAAATGAAACAACCATATGGTGGCCATTAAATTTCCGGCTTTCGTTAAACCGATTTTCGGTTGCAAAAAGAAATCCCACAACACAGCAAAAAATGCAAAAACCATGTACATCGAAAGGTAAATAGGTTGGATACCGACATTTGCAGCCAATTTTTCATAAGTGAAATAATCCAGATCGCTTTGTAATAATGGAATTTGCGTATAATAATTGACCCATGCTTTTGCAAGCATATAGATTGATAGCACAAAAACCGTCCAGTAAAATAATCTTATCAATCCTCGCAAATGTCTACTTTTGATTCTATTATTATAAAGTAGTATTACAGGAAAAATAATAAAAGTTAGTTTTTGCACTATATCTACTTTGGCCGCTCCCAAATTATCTGAATAAAGTAATCCGATAAGCATCCAAACAAAATATCCTATAAAGAACCATCCAAGAGGTCTTGTTTTGAAATAAAATCCAAACTTCGAAAAATTGTTGGTAAACAACCAGGTAAAAAACAAGATTACTATAGCCCAGGAGTTTATATATTCATAAAAAGCTGGTAATGTAATTACAACAAGTTGAAGCGCGAACAAAAATATGTTGTCCTTCATATCGTCACCATAACCAAAAATCATTGCTATACGCTTCATCCTATTTTTTTAAGATCTCTTTGAAAAATGATTCATATTGTTCAATAATATTATTCCAATTAAACTCGAATTCAATTTTCTTCATGTTATTCGAAATCCAGGTCAAGTTATCATTTTTTACTACGAATCCCATCAACCGTTTTACATCATCTGATGTAGTAAAATAAAAACCATCACCCTGAAGAATTGCCCTATTAAATGCATTATCGTTAGCTGCAATCAAGGCTTGTGACCCCATAGCCTCGAGTAAGGACGGATTGGTACCACCTACCGTGTGACCATGAAAGTACATTCGAGAATAATACCTCAATTGATTCAAATCGTTTTGATTATAAATGCCTCCAATAAATA
>PVMS01074462.1_pt1 | contig 20911 bp, 25 predicted proteins | sample 1853461 | NCBI WGS metagenome assembly PVMS01 (sample SAMN08582032, study PRJNA380276) | Marine sediment metagenome, whole genome shotgun sequencing project. | isolation source: ocean sediment barecode stripped | collected 2017 | reverse complement strand
GGACAATTTTCTAAACGAAGAACATATAACCGTTATTTTGGATGAAAACACAGATTCAGAACTTCGAAATTCTTTTAGCAATTTCCTAACTCAAAATCTTCTCAGCTTAAAACAAACACGTGATGGTTATGAAGAAATCATGTTTCTTGATACTCAGGGGCGCATCATTCTTTCAACTGAAGAAGAAAATGTAGGAAGAAACTATTTCGAAATTAATGAAATCCCAAAAGATTTTACAGTTGGCGAGGATGAATATATACAAGATGTGTTTTCATCCAAAATAACGGTTATATGTTCTTCGTTTAGAAAATTGTCCGCCATCAAATTAACATCGGATTGAATGATCTCCACCCAATTCACAATTTCATTTTGCTTCAAATCAGCTACTGAATTCATTTCATCGTAAAGGCGAACTTCAATTGTAGAGCGCGCGTTTTGGTAAGCCAAAACTCCAATACTGAGAGCCGGCAAGAATGCCATTATCAGCAATGCCAGCAATAAGCGCTGTCGCATTTTTGGTTGATATTTATTGATCCAATTCCGCATCTTAATTTCCTTGAGTGGCTTCATTTCCCGCTATCTTCAAGATTGCAAGGGCGCACCCTTCAATACAATATATTGCCCTTTTAATAATAAGCTATCTTACATTACATATTCCCACGTGATCTTTAATTCATATTTGCCCATTAATAGATATTTTCCCCACTTGATTACGATTCCCAAACGATCATCCCAAACCATTATTTCCTATTAATTTTACAATTAGAGGCGTTGTGATTCCAATGAGAGCACCCGCAAGCAAAGCTAAAGGAAAACTGTTAATTAGAAAGACGATATCAGATATTGGATATTCAGAAAAGCCATGATTATGAAGGCCAGATTTAAACACCATTAGCAGAATCGATAATAACGGAATTGAAGCTCCGATAAGGGCACCATAGATCAAATTTTTCATCCTAGCATTTTCACATACCCACTTACCGAAATTATATACTGAAAATATGGTTGCCCCAATCAATGAAAATAAAACAGGGAAAATACTATTAATATCTTCCAATGGTAGCCAAATTAATATGGCTCCGCCGAGAAGTAACCTTCCCCTGCTGATTTTTTTTCGAACTGAGTTTTTCATTTCGACCGAGTTCAGTTAATTAGCGGCTTCGCCCGATGTCTGGAACCCAAATATTCATTGTTTTTCCTGCAGATTTGTTTCCAATAATAGTAAATCGCCCCTCTAATATTTGAATGCGATCTTGAATAATTTGTAAGCTAGATTCTTCCCCAGGATTTATTACTTCCTCTTCACTCGAATATTTAATAGAGATTCCATCATCTTTTATTTGCATTGTTGTGGATTCTTCATCTTCTTTTTTCAAACTGATCCAGATTTTTTTCGCCCCAGATTGATTTCGTGCATCTTCAATTGCATCAACAACAATAGTAAACAGCATTGATTGGCGCTCAAATTCCATATTTTTCAGAGCCCCTGAATCAATATCCAAATGTATTCTTATCCCCACTAAATCTTCACTTTGTTTGGCCAAGTCCTGGACGACAGCCACAAATCCACCTGTTTCCAAAATTTCTGGTTTAAGCGTAAATAATAAATAGCGAATTTCTTTTGTCGTTTTACGCGCAAAATCTTCTATTTTTGCAAGCTCATCTTCATTTCCATCTTCCAAAACGTTTTTGGCAAGCTTTCGTCGAATAAGATGTATGTGCATGGCGATCGTAGCGCTCGATTGGGCCAACCCATCATGTATTTGTCTGGCAAGTAGATTTCGCGATAGAGTTTCTATCCGAGCGAATAGTTTCTTTTTTTTCTCAATCGAATTAAATAACTTGGCATTCCGAAGCATAAGAGAAAGTTGACGGCCAATGGTTTTTATTTTCTGTTTTCGATCATCGTTGAAGAAATCAGGATCAGGATGCGAAAAGAGCATTAATCCAAATGTTTCCTCAGCAATATCCAGGGAAATACAATAGTCTGTCTGGCTGTTCTGGCTTTCATTAAAGACGCTCAATTGCAGATTTTTTAATGGCTCAACAAGCAGGCGTGCCTTTCCATCATGCCAAACTTTGGAAAGTGTTCCTTCTTTTTCCAAATCGAATGTTAGTTTTCGATCCGAATCGGAATGTCTTCGTGAGGCAGTGATCTTTAACACTTTCTCCTGAAGCGTAAGAATAGCAATGGCTAGCTGTTGGTTTTCTGATGGCAAATCATTGAGGCTCTGTTCGCAAATATCGAAGCTTAGTTCAAATAATTGGTCAATTTCCAATAATGCTCTTAGAGAGTCTTCAATCTCAAAGTGATTTTGCATTCGTTTTTGATCCAGCCGGCCATTTTTCATTTTTCTACTTTAACTCACTTCATTCCTGAAATAGATACACAAAAGGGGCTAATGTATAATCACATAGAGATATCTTATGCCCCGTCTTACTAAGATTTATACACGCAAAGGGGATGATGGCACAACCGCTTTGGGAAGCCGCACGCGAGTGAAAAAGAACTCCTTGCGCGTGACTTCCTATGGTGAGGTGGATGAGCTAAATTCAGTGATTGGACTGGCGCTATCCTTTGGCCTCAAATCATCGCTCACTGAGACCCTGATTCGAATTCAAAACGAATTGCTTGTTTTAGGTGCCGAGCTTGCATTTCCAGCCGATGAAAAAGAATTCGAAATTCCGCATGTAGAGAAAAGGCATATTGAAAATCTGGAAAAAAGCATCGATGAATTGAATGCTGAATTGGGCCCGATAGAAAATTTTATCCTGCCTGGCGGCTCACCCGCTGGCGCAAGCCTTCAAGTGGCTCGGACAGTTTGCAGAAGAGCTGAAAGAAGCATGGTTGCTCTTGCCGAAAATGAAAAATTGCGCCCTGAATCGCTAGCATATATAAATCGATTGTCGGATCTTCTATTTGTTATAGCACGTTATGAAAATAAACATAGTGGGGCAAAAGAATATATTTGGAATTCCAGAATTTAAGAATCGCCCATAAATATCCAGGTTCCGCAGCCATCAAATTCGACCTCATAATCACTAGCAAAAATACGCATTTCAATTCCAGGCAAGCCGTAATAACTTCCCAGCAAGATCCCATCGTATTTTCGGCGCGCCCAATAACAAAATCGCTGATCTGCCGATGTTGATCGCCATAGGCCTGGTGATATTTCACCACCCACAATAAAAATCCCGTCTTCGTGAGGTTCATTGGGTGCAGAAGCTGGCTCATTTTCATTTTGACTGGAATCCGGCGTCCTTGGCACCACTTCCAAATCGCTCGATTCGTTTACGGAGCTAGCCTCAAGAGTGCGCCTTGCTGATTCTTCTGTAAGCGCTATATCCAATTCCTCCAAAGTGAAGTCCATCTGAGCCTCCGAATTACAAGAGACCAGAAAGAATAGGGCTATCAGAACAATAAATGTGTTGCGCTTGTAAAGCCTCATAATTAATTAGGGTTGATAAATACGAACATAAGGCACATTTTCAATTTTATACTCGTAAATCGCTTCAATTTTAATTAGCTCGGCAAGTAAATTAGCTGGGATGTCACGTTGCCATTGATGCAAATACACAACTAAATAATCTTGTTCAAGCAAATATTGCAATTCGTCTTCCGGAAGAATTGGATTTATTGATATATGTTCAGCGTTATGCTCAAAGAGTAAGTTGAAACTAGTGCTGTACCATGATGAAACCTTTTTATCTTCAATGCCTTCCACATCCATTAGGTAACTAGCTGCCTTTTCCATTCCCTCTCCCCAACCCATACGTATGCTGCCAATGGCCCCAGAAGGCCCACCAAGCAAAGGATTATAGTAGGTTGTGAAATATGGGTAATTTTTCACCAATCCTGATATTTGGAATAATATGAGAATAAATAATGCAAGAGCCATTGAAAATTTAATTTTTACATCTGTTTTCCGCTGCTTGATCTCTTCAAATAACCTGGCCAATCCCCACCCCGCCAACATCATCAAAGCTCCCATTGCAGGCAGAAAATAGCGATCAAATTTCTTGGTTCCTATGGTCATCAAAAGGTAAAAAATAGCAACGAAAAGAAAAATGATTAGTACTCCGTCGTGCTGAACTTTTCTGTTTTGGAAGTAGTCTCTTAATATCCAAAATGCACTTAGTGCAAGCCCTATCACCGTAATCGGCGTGCTGCGCCATAATGTGCTGATGGCATAAAAGGCACCCGAAAGTACACCAAGATCTCCATTAGGGAAGATTTTCCCAAGAAAGAAAACATGGCCGCTATATACCCCTTCCGCTGAATCGAGCGCATACAGCAGCATCGTACTTATCATTTCAAATGGCTTTACCCACATCGCCGGGAAAAAGATCACTACCGCCAAAGCTGCAGCCCCCGCCCAGATGAAAATGCTCTGAAGCGTTGGCCAAATATTTTTCTCGCGGCCTTCTTTGCTTTTCCACCAATCCCAAAGGGTTACAAGCACAATTAGCGGAATTAGGAACCAGCCTGGAGTTTTGGTTAAGCCTGCCAGGCCGGCGCTAAAGCCTGAAACGATCAACGCGCCAGCTTTTCCATCTTTTCGATAGGCCAAAAAAGCAAACAAAGAGAGCAGCATGAAAGCCGTGAGAATTCCGTCTTGATGCAAAAAGCGTTGCTGCCCAATTAAAAAGGGGTCTAATGCAAGGAGCAGCATGCCCGCAAATGCGCCACCTTCTCCAAGTACCTTTCGCGCGAAAGGCCAAAGCGCAAGAAATGCGATTGCGCTGAACATCACTGAAGCTGCTCGTCCCGCAGCTAAAACTTCAATGGGATTCACCCCTTTTCTGAGCAGCAATCGGCGCAAATGACCATCACTGATTTCCGCCTCACCCATATGCTCGTACTCGGGAAAGACCCAATGAAATCCAATGGCCCCCGCCAACATTGTTGTCACTCCTGGATGGGAGCTTTGAAAGGTTCCCTCCCATTTACCACTTCTCACTGCGTGATAGAAATTTGCAGAAGATCTTAACCATAATGCTTCGTCAGCGGTAACGAATTGGCCGAGAGAAGGTAGGCGAATTGCAAGAAATACAATAAGTAATGAAATAGGGATAAGAAATTTTCTTATTCGTAAAAATATCTTCTCCCATTGAGGTTTGACGACATCGTTCATCATCGGCATTATAGTGCTTGCTCCTAAAGGATTGCCTGCAAATATCTGCCTTGTCTCTTGATTATTTGATGCCCATCAACTATGATATAGAACTATTGTTCTTGTTTCGGAAGAGAGTATTTTGCATATCAAGGAAGAAATATCTCGCATAACAATGCGCTATCGTCGAGAGCTCGGAGAAGAAGATCGCCCACTTTCTCTTCGCGCTTTCGCTGAATTGCTAAGTGAAGCGATCGCCCCTCTTCATCGAAGCATTTCCCATCAAAGCATAAAGAATTGGTCTGCAAAGAAATTTATTCCGGATCGCTCAATAATGAAAGTAATTTCAGAGCAGGCTATTCATGATTGGCGAGGAGATTTCGCTCGTGAGATTCTTTCTGCCATTGAAGATAGAAAAGATCACCCTGGCAAAAATTAGCCTCCGGATTTTGTTCCGCTCTTCATTGTCTGACACTGTAGCGAACTTGCTTGCGTCCTCTAGAGCTTCCGAATAAAATGAGGTCTGATTTACGAAATTTTACATTTTTCATTTTCATAATCGCTCAATTATGTGGATACTCACTGTCCGTTCCCCCGATTCAAAACCATTTGAATATGCTGTTAAGCCTAAGCTAATTTCTATTGGTCGTCGAAAAGATAATGATATCGTTATTTCCGATGAGGCTTCTTCACGGCATCATGCACAAATTGAATTTGATCCTAAATCAAAGAGCCTTTCTATCCATGATTTGGGCAGCAGAAACGGGACTTTCATCAACCGCCATCGATTACCCCCTAAACTTGATTTCGCCCTTAGCTCGCACGACACAATTCGAGTCGGCACTTGCGAAATCTTCGTTCACTTTAAGACAGAAGATGAAGAATCGCCGGAAATGCAAACGACTGGTTTTCAATCTTTTAGCCGCGAGCTATTAATCGAGTCCTTTGATAATCACGCTGTATTTCTCTATGAGGTTATCCAGAAGCTTAACAATGTAATGGATATAAACGTGGTTTTGCAGGAAGTCGCCGATCTCCTGAGTGTTACTCTGGGGGCTGATAAGTGCCAGGTGATTTTAGCTGAGGAATTCGATCATGTTGGGGATCTCGGCTTTCCTTCCACAATTGCAAAATTTGCAATTGAAAAGCAATCCACGGTTCTTCTTCCAAGTCCCGAACCTGAGGGGAAAAGACTAATCAGCGACAGTACTAAATTCCTCCGAGTTCACACTGTTATCTGTGTCCCCGTTATCCAGGAAGACGAAGCCATTGCGCTCGTTTACTTGTACAAAACCGATCCTCAATCACGAATTTTCAATCAACGCGATCTTCAATTAGTTGTTGCAGTTGGGCACCTCACAGCCCTATCCATAGAACGCGTACGCTTGATCAATCGCGTCCAGGAAGAGCATCGCTTACGCCAATTCTTACAGCGCTTTGTAGCCCCCACAGAAGCGGAGTTTCTCTTGCGAAACTACCTTGAATCCGGTCATCTGCCGGAATTGCAAGAGATGCAATCCACCGTATTATTTGCAGATATTGCAGGCTCCAGCCAAATGGCAGAGAAAATGGGACCCAGGCGATTTGGGGAATTATTAAATCGCTATTATCAGGATGTGACCAATATCATTTTTGAGCATGGGGGGCTTATAGATAAATATCTTGGCGATGGATTTATGGCCGTATTCGGCATGAATCAGCTTCAAGAACATCCAGAAGAAAATGCGGTTATCGCAGCCATTGAAATATTGAAGATGATCGAAGATCGCTATAGAGGAAATGAATACAATATCAATATTGGTATTGGGATTAACAGTGGATCGATCGTTGCCGGTTATGTTAGCACCAAGGAACGCCTTGAATTATCAGTCCTTGGCGATACAGTCAATGTTGCCTCCCGTTTGGAAAGCCTTGCTCGGCCCAATCGCATCCTTATTGGCCCAGAAACATATAAGGCACTTAATGGAAAATATGTCACGGCCAGCTTGGGCGATCAGAGCTTAAAGGGACGCACGAAGCCCATAAGTGTTCACGAAGTTATTCCCCAGTGATACACTCGGGGCATGATTGAAGTCCCATTTCAAGACCAATATTTAGAAGCGCGCGCAGATTGCTGGGGGTGTGGACGCAACAATTCCGACGGGCTCTACATAAAAAGTAGTTGGGATGGTGAAGAAGCCGTAGCCAGCTATACCCCGCAAGCTAACCAAAGTGGCCATAAAGGGGTGGTTAATGGCGGAGTAATTGCCACTTTAATCGATTGCCATTCCATTGGTCTTGCAATGGCGCATGCTCATAAAATAGAAAAGCGAAAGATCGGTTCTGAGCCCCTGATCACCTATGTAACTGCTTCACTTAAAGTGAATTACCTTAAACCCACGCCACTCAATGGTCAGGCACTCGAATTACGCGCTCATATTCTTCGCTCCGAAGGTAAAAAAACAACTGTGGCCTGTTCGCTTTTTGCAAATGGCCTGGAAACGGCTCAGGGGGAAGTATTGGGAATTCGAATTGAGGAAGTTCCAGGGTAATTAATTATGCGCATTAGCTTTCAAAGAACATTCGCTCAATTCACAGAAAATTATCTTGCAACCCACTATAGTGGGGGAATAAGTTCGTTGGGCCGCTTTGCCGGAGGGCCAATAATAATTGTAAGCGGAGCAATTATCATGGTGCTTGCAAACGCAAACTTTCAGCCAGGTTTTTTCAGGTTTTTTTCCATCACAGTTGCCACAGTGTTCATTGGATATGGCTTTTTGCGCACCATACAACCTGTTTTCAATCTCTTTTTAGTGTGGCTAAGACGAGAATCTCTTTTTTCGAAAGAAAATGCCTTTGTTGTAATGGAAATAAGCGATAATTTTCTAAAAGTAACTGAAGGGATCGAAGAAGTAGAGCTGCAATTTGATCAGATTAAATCTGTTCAGCACCGCACAGAAAGCACTTGGATCCTTACAGAAGGTGATTACCTCATTTCTATCCCACGTACTGGAATAACTTCAGGTGATCATGAGAAATTTGTGGCAGCCTTGGAAGAAATTCTTTTCGTAGAAGAAGACGAGGAATAGTTTTTCCATTTGAATAGTCAATCTCTTCGCTTCACTTCCAGCCAGGCCCCCAATGCAAATCCAGTTGTTCAAGCCATTCTTGAATATCTTGGTACTCATCTAAATATAAAGATCGAGTGGATGGAAAATAAAGATTGGCTCCTTCGGGAAGAAGCCCTGGATAAAGGCGATAATCACTTTGGCTGGGTTTGCGGGCTCCCTTACGTTTGGAAGACCGATGATCCTGAAATTGATATTGAGCTTCTTGCCGCTCCTGTTATGTCTGGTGAGCGCTATAAATCCAAGCCGATTTATTATTCAGATGTGATTGTTAAAAAGGAAAGCGCATTTCACAAATTCCATGATTTACGTGGGGCTTCGTGGGGCATCAATGAACGCAGATCACATTCGGGATTCAACATCACTCGTTTTCATTTGGCGTCGATTAGTGAAGATGCACGTTTTTTCAGAGAAGTAAAAGAAATGGGATCGCATCAAATTGCCTTACGCAAAGTTATCAGGGGCAGAATTGATGCCTCAGCAATTGATAGCACTGTTCTCGAAACAGAACTCCGCATCCACCCTGAATTTCTAGACAAGATCAAAATAATAGAAACTTTTGGCCCCAGCCCAATTCCCCCCTGGATAATTCACAAGAGTGTGGACAATTCACTCATAGCTCAACTTCGAGAGCAATTGCTGAATCTTCACAATTCTCCCGAGGGAAGAATGATTTTAGACAAGGGCAAATACTCGCATTTCACAGCGGTTGAAGACTCTGATTACGATCTCATTCGCGAAATGGAGAAAAAAGGCAGCACCATTAAGTTATTGTAAGATTTTCCAATCCTCTCGTCAGAAAAACATTCTTTCTATATAATCATCGAATGCCCACGTATACAACGATCCTGTTTTTCCTAATCGGTATTGCGCTCATCTTATTCGCCCTGCTTTCGGCAATCCGAACCTTTGTGCTTCCCAGGAGCGCCCCGGATAGGATCACACGCACTGTTTTCTTTTCCCTGAGGAAATTCTTTGAGTTTACACTGAGATTTACTAAGAACTATGCACAGCGAGATGGGATCATGGCTTATTACGCACCGGTATCGCTTTTGATCCTTTTACCAACATGGCTCACCATTGTCTTATTTGGCTACGCTTTTATATATATGGCGCTTGGAGCTGAAACATGGATTCAGGCCATGGATATATCAGGCTCATCTCTTCTCACACTGGGCTTCTCAAGGGCAAGCGAAACCACTGCCACCTTCCTCACCTTCACAGAGGCCACTATTGGCCTGATCCTGGTTGCCTTACTCATTGCATACTTGCCAACCTTTAACGATGCCTTTTCAAGGCGCGAAAAGGCCGTGAATCTGCTTGCCACCCGGGCGGGAACTCCGCCTACGGCCGTTGAACTCCTGGCCCGCTTTTACAGATTGAATAGCCTGAATACCCTAAGCGGCTTGTGGAGCACCTGGGAGAACTGGTTTGCAGATGTGGAGGAAAGCCACACCTCTTTAGCAGCGCTTGTATTTTTGCGTTCCCCCATACCTGAACAGTCATGGGTCAACGCAGCAGGAGCCATCCTGGACGCCGCCAGTCTATACCTCTCAACTCTTGCCCACCCTGACGAAGGAAAAGAAACTCAGATATTGAGCGAACAACAATTGCCCAGCGATCCTCAAGCCGCATTGTGCATTCGCACAGGATATTTGGCTCTCAGGCGAATTGCAGATTTCTTTGAAGTGGAAATCGACGAAAATCCTCACTTTCCTGAAGTCCCCATATCAATTACACAGCAGGAGTTTTTTGAGGCCTATCAAATAATGGAAGATCAAGGCATGTCGCTCAAAGCGGACAAACTAGAGGCCTGGAATTCCTTTGCGGGTTGGCGCGTAAATTACGATAGAGTCCTCATGGCCCTAACAGAACTCACGATGGCGCCCTCCGCTCCCTGGGCAGAAGGCCTGTCCTCTATATTTTTATACTCAAGAAAGGCCTAAAAGAACTGGAAAAATTGATTTGCAGGCTTTTCTACTTAGTGCTAGAATGTTTATAGAGGGAACTAATTGTTCTCATTTGATATTGATTCACTCATCCCTACACAGCTAAGGAGTGGAAGATGGCGTTTACTTTTACAAATTCAAAAGGAAAAACCTATATATTGCACGGCCTAAATCGAACAACCAGCACAGGAAAGACTACAACCCTCTATTTCTTCGCCAAAGAAGAAAAAGACGGCTCATTGGATGCCGTTCCCTCTGGATATAAAGTCGCTGAAACAAAAACCGGCTTGCCAGTATTGAAGAAAGCTGGATAGCATTTACCTAAAAGACAAAAACGGCACGCTAACTCGTGCCGTTTTTGTCTTTAAAAGAGTATCCTTGTTGAAAAGGAGAAAACGTGAAATCTGAATTTACTGTTTCAACGCTTCTAATTATTTCGCCAGAAGAAGCCTTTGCGGCATGGTTGGATTCAGACTTGCATAGCAGAATGACAGGAAGCAAAGCAGTCGTTAGCTCTGAAATCAACGGAAAATTCGAGGCTTGGGATGGCTATATCTCAGGAACGAACCTTGAATTGGAAATTGGAAAACGGATCCTGCAATCTTGGCGCACAGCCGAATTTACTGAAAATGAGCCAGATTCGAATATTGAGCTTATTTTCGAGCCGGATGGAGATGGGTGCAAAATCACCCTTCGTCATTGGGATCTTCCTGAGCACGGTGCACATTATGAATCTGGGTGGGAGGAAAGCTATTTCACGCCCATGCGCGCCTATTTTTCTATATAATCGCCCGCTGATTGACAATAATAAATCGTCGCGGTGTAATGCCCTTTTTTTCCCAGAATATTTGAAAGCGTGATTTTTTCAGGGGTTGAAATTCGATCCATTCGCTGTCAGGATGCTCAAATTCGAAACTAGAGTGAGCTTTTGCTACATCAAGCATCTCTGTAAAAAATCGCACATCATCGCTGGCAACACTTATTTTCCCGCCCTTGATTAAGATGGCACTCATTTTATCCAGAAAAGCAGAAGTAAAAATCCGGTGCTTTTCATCTTTCCTTTTGTGCACAGGATCGGGAAAATGCAAATATACACACTCCCAGCTTTGATCCACCATGATTGGATTCAATAATTGATAATTGGCTTTAATAAATCGAATGTTTTCCAAAGCCATTTTCGCGGCTAGATCAATGGCCATATAGACAGATTTTCTGGAAACTTCAATTCCCAGGTAATTTGTTCCGCTATTTTGGGAACCTAAATCGCACAAATATTCAGCGGTTCCAGTGCCAATTTCAAGTTCCAACGGAGAATGATTATTAAAAAGAGCAGGAGAAGTCAGCTCCGGAAGCGTATTTATCTTTTCCCGAATATGTTTTGCGCTCCATTCCAATAGGTATTTATTATGAATTTTCTTGCTCGGCACTTTCATCTTTAGCCGAACAATCCTTCGTCCTCTGGACATTTATTCTCTACTCCTTCCTCTTACAAAATTCCAAAGGATAGGCTGTCTGAATAAAAAAAAGAGGCGCTTGCTAAGCACCTCTTTAATGTTTTTATGGCTCAGGCGAAAGTGGTGAGAAAATCACCGTATTGTTATAGCCTCCGCCCGTGACGGAAATAACACCTGAATAGTTGTGATTATAAGCTGTATAAATATATGTATAGTCACCCTTGATCACATCAATCCGGTTAATGCCCGGATTAACAATTAAATAATATTGTTTTGGGCCGATTAAAGTAAGGGTAAAGGGAAAGGAATAATGGCTCGCAATCCGCAGATCTCTCGGATTAGGCAAACCAAAGCTAAGAATCTCCACTCTTTCACATCCAAGAAGTGCCAGGTTCGCTTTGCCATTCTTTGTTACGCGAATCGTTCCAGCTACCGAAATTTCACAATAATCATGGGAGTAGATATAGGTCCCGGCAACGATATCTAAGAATTTATTTTTCCCCAATCCGATCGTTAATTCATACTCAACGGGTCCACTTAGTGAAAGGGTTAAGCTTTCGCCAATTTTGCTGCCAACCACGAATTTCGCCAATACAGCTGCCACTGGGCAGGGCTCTATGACCAACCAAACTCCAGATTGAGTGATTGTAATACTGCTGTCTTCGACTACAGCCCCGCCGCAAGCTTTATAACTGACCTGGTACGTACCCTCTTCAACTCTTTTGCTTATTTTTCCCGGATCTACTGAAAATGAATAATTCTCATCCCCTTTCAAAATAATTTTCACATCCTCTTCAGTATTGTTGTGAATCAGCAAATCGTAAGTCTTAGCGAAAGCTGGTTGAACGCTTGCAAATGTAAGTGCTACTATCGCAAGCGCCATTATCACTCGTCTCATGAGCCATTCTCCAATACTAGATACTGAGGAACAAAATCAAACTCTGAAGCGGAAAAATGATAGCGCTTCACCAATGGCTTGTCAAATATATTTTAGAACCAATGTGCCATTTGATTCACAGTAAAATTATTCCTAATGACAAACCCTGCAGCCATTGAACGTTTTTCAAATCGGGTCGATAATTATCAAAGATATAGGCCGGGTTATCCAACATCTGTGTATACCCACTTGAAAAAAGAAACGGGAATAGACACGCTATCTAAAATTGTGGATCTTGGATATGGCACTGGGCTGCTAAGTAGGCTTTTTCTGGAGCAGGGACATTTACTTTGGGGGGGTGGAACCTAATTTAGAAATGCGAGTGGCTGGAGAAGCAATTCTTAAAGATCAAAGGGCTTTTACGAGTTTGGATGGCAAGGCTGAAAACATTCCATTGGGTAATGAATTCGCTGATCTTCTTGTGGCAGGCCAAGCTTTTCATTGGTTTGATCCACTTTTGGCCAGGAAAGAAGCTCTGCGGGTCCTTAAATCCTCAGGATTCGCCGCCCTAATTTGGAACGACTGGAATCCAGATCTCAGCCCACTACTTTACGAATACGATGCCTTATTGAATAAATTTGGCAGCGACTATGCAAGTGTCAGCCGTAAACATGCTAAAGTTTCAAAGAACATAGAAATATTCTATGGATCGAGCGGATTTCAGATCGAAGAATATCCCCACAATCAGATTTTTAATTTTGAAGCATTCAAGGGCCGCTTGCTATCCTCTTCTTATGTTCCATTGGAAAACAGTGATCATTTTAAGGAAATGATTGCAAGGCTAGAAAAGATCTTTACAAAATATGAGGTAAAAGGAAAAATAGTTTTTGACTACAGGTCCCGCGTATATCTTGGGCAGCCTCAATAATAGGAACATGCTCCTCTACAGATTGCCTATCGAAGCCTTGCTTTTTTGTTCAAAGCAAACTCCTGTGAAAATCTTTCTAGTTAAAAAATAATGAATTCAAATACCCTTCCCTCCTTATGCGCGCTTAATAAGCTTGGCGTTGAATTTTCAATTTTCACGCACAATCAGCCAATTTCCTCTCTTGAGGAAGCGGCTGAGCAAAGAGACCAAAATCCCAAACAGATCGTTCGCAGCCTGCTTTTTTGATTGGCTGAAAATGATTTTGCGCTGGTCTTGGTTGCCAGCCCACGCCAAGTGCCTTGGAAAGCGTTGCGCTCTTTTTTCGATCAGCGCCGCCTGACCCTTGCCTCGCAGGAAGAAGTGCTCAATGAAACTGGATACAAAGTTGGAACTGTCTCACCCTTTTGGTTGAAAAGGGATATTCCTATCTATATAGATGAAAGCGTTAGGAAGAACAAAATAATTTCTATGGGCTCTGGAAAAAGCGGGACAGCCTTGATAATGACCTCTATAGTTATTATGCAAGCCATGCCTGATGCAGAAACGATCTCCTTATTTTAAATAAACTAGTATTGAAAGAAAAGCTTCCAAATTTTCGTCAATGTAAAGAGGCTAAGTATTTGTTTCAAAAAATGAAAAATAGCTAACCAAATATTATTTCACTTAGATAAGGTGTTGCAATGCCAAAATCAACAGATCATCCTAAAAAGACCAGCGAGCTATCAAGAAATAGCCGAGCTGCATTGTCTTTTTTTGTCGGGGGATTAGCTGGTAGCGCTTTACTCTCAATCAATAAATACCTGGAAAAGATAAGAAATCAAGGCAGTTTGGATTCCGATCAGTTTTTTGAGCATCTGGATGAATACACTCCAAAACAAAGACAGGCTCTAATAATTGCTGCCGACAATCTTGTAGCGGGCATTGAAAAGCGCCTCCTCCCTGATGGAAAGAAGAAATTAGTGCTCAATGCAGGTATGCGAAATTTCCGCGAACCTTGGGCTCGTGATTTTGGTTTTGCAAGTTATGGCTTGTTGTCCATGAACGAATTGGAAGCCACAAAACAAACTTTGGAAGTTTTCCTTGAATTTCAAAAAGCCGATGGACAATTTCCCGTAAAATTGCATTCAACTCCGGTATTGGTGCGTGCTCTATATTCAATCTTTAACCGACCTCAACCAATAACTGCCCCTTTAAAGCCGAAATATATATCTGGTCATAAGAGTATTTCAACGGATGGAAATCCTTTATTGGTCAGTGCCGCGATTAACTATGTTCAAAAAAGTGTCGATCAGGATTTTTTGAGTAAATATTGGGATCAGCTCAAAAAGGCTAAGCAGTGGCTTGAAGGATTTGCTCCCGATAAAGACGGACTTATTTATCAAGGCCCATACAGTGATTGGGCCGATACAGTCGATCGAAGTGGAAAAGTTTTGTACACCAATATGGTTTATTGGAAGGCTCTTCACGATATGGCGGCTGCCGCAGAAAAATATAAATTCAAAGATGATTTCCGCTATTTTTCTTCCCGGTCCAATTCCCTCAATAACAATATTCAGGAGCATTTTTGGAGCGATAAACTGGGCTATTACATAACCAGTATGGATTTCCCCAGTTTGAATACCAGCGGAAATTTAATGGCCGTCGCCTGGGGATGCGCCTCACTGAAACAATCAAATTCAATTTTAGACAAAATGGAAGAAATGGGTCTTGCTGATCCTGTCCCAACAAAGCCTGTGAGCGCTCCCTATCCACGTAAAAATATTAGCATTGAGGCGCGATTGGGCGGCTTTCCCCATTATCACATTGAGGCTGCCTGGCTCTGGTTGGGTGGCTGGCATATCATCGCGCTCACACAAATTAACCGTCTTGCCGAAGCTTCGCAATTGCTGGATCGCCTCGCAGAATTTATCAATCGTGATAACACCGTACATGAAGTTTACGAGAGGAACGGAGAATATTTTTCAAATTTGTTCTATACATCTGAAGCCCCACTTACCTGGAGCGCTGGTATGATTATTTATGCTTTTCAGCGCTACCATCGCAAATTACACGAAAATAAGTAGCGCATTATTTGGGGATTAGATCATGCGAATAGGTCATTATACAAACACTTATTACCCCAGTATTAGTGGAGTGGTTCGTTCTGTTTCCAGTTTCCGAGCTGGGCAAAGCCTCTTGGGCCATAACGCTTTCGTTTTTACTCAGGACGCAGGGGATTACAAGGATGAAGAGCCTTTTATTTTTCGCTATCCATCATTAAATCTTGGCTTGCTTTATGATGTACCTGCCACTATTCCAATTTCGCCATTTATGGAAAAACTGCTCCCAACATTAAAAATGGATCTGATCCATTCTCATCATCCTGTCCTGCTGGGTCAGGTAGCAGCTAACAAAGCTGAAGAACTGGATATTCCTCTGGTATTTACTTTTCACACTCGCTATCGGGATTACAGCCACTATATTCCCCTCCCGCAGGAAAGTTTTCAGAAATTATTAAAAACCGTTATTGATAAATGGATTGAAGACTATGTCCGCAAGGTCGATCATGTTGTTGTGCCCTCTGAAAGTATGCGCATCGTTTTAGAAGAACAATACGGTTACGACCAACCCACAACAGTAGTGCCAACAGGAATAGATCTGAGGCCTTATGAAAAAGCTGATGGGAAGCAGCGTCGTAAGGATCTGGGCTGGAATAATGAGCGCGTGATCATCGCTGTAAGCAGGCTGGGATCAGAGAAGAATTGGACAAGTTTGGTGAAAGCCTTCGCGCTTGCGCATATAGATAATCCGAATACTCGCCTCGCGATCATTGGAGATGGACCGGAAAAAAAGCGCTTAATTAAATTATGCAGAGAGTTGAAAGTCACGGAAAAGGTCGATTTTCTTGGGAAATTGCCCTTTGAAGAAATACCAGCAACTTTAAAGGCTGCTGATCTTTTCATCTTTGCCTCCACCACAGAAACTCAAGGCCTAGTTACATTAGAAGCTATGGCTGCAGGTCTTCCTATTGTGGCTGTAGACGCAGTAGGTACGCAAGACGTGATTGATCATGAGCAGGATGGATTGTTGACAGATGATGATCCTGACGCACTGGCACAAGCAATTACCCGATTGCTAACCCATGAAGATGTTTTTGAACACTTCCGATTGGCCTCAATAAAAAAATCTCGCTCCCTCGAATATACCCAGCAAGCGAAAAAACTCCTTGCTGTATATGAAAGAGTTTTAGAACAAAGAAAATTGCAACCTTTGCTGCCCAAGGGTTCCAAAGTTCGCTAGTGTGAATCAACAACTCCTCAAGTTATTAGCCCATCCTAAATCAAAGAATCCCTTGCTTTTTTCAAAAGGGAATTTGCAAGATCCCGGATCTGGAGAAATATTTCCAATAATCGACGGCATACCCATCTTTCTCCGAGAAGGAAGTATGCCCTTCGTGGATCGGTGGATATCCTGGATTTATGACCGAACCGCCTTTGCTTATGACTTCACAATGAAACTAGGCACTCGCGTCAATTTAGCCAGCGAAGAAAATGTGCGCGCTTCCTACATTCAAGAGCTTTCACTCAAGCCAGCTTCACGCGTCCTTGAAATTGGCGCTGGAACAGCTGCAAACCGTTCCTTTCTTCCTTCCAATATTTTTTATCTTGGCTTGGATACTTCAATCAATATGCTTCGAATTGCCCAAAAACGATGCAATCAAAATTCAGTGCAAGCTCAATTTGTGCAATCAGACGCACACAACTTGCCAATAATTCCCAATTCATTTGAGCTTGTGATCTGTATGGGTGCCTTACAACATTTTTCAAATCCTCTAAAGGCTTGTAATGAAATGTGGCATGTAATAAAGCCTGGCGGAGTAATTCACATTTTGGAAGAGCGTACACGCCTTCCTAAATTACCTGATCCGGACATGTCTAAAGAGCCATCTTTATTAGCTGAAAGATTGTTTCCTGATGCCCCCAAGGCATCTTTTTCTACTATAGAAAATAGCGACTACGTTGCTTTCCAAATTAATAAACCCCCACCTGTAGGGATAATTAATTCTTAAGGGTAAAATACACTCTCCCCTAACAAAATTGTTAAGTGCAAATAATACATTTGTCCTATAGAATAACTATTGTCCTCTATTTATAATTTGGGCACAAGCTGATATGTACAAAACTGGAAGTTTTTAAAATGCTAGGGACAAAAACGCAAAGCAATCATAAAGCTTTGCACACCAATAAATTACCCTACTTGCTTGGCATTACGCTCATGCTTATCTTTACTTTTTCCTCAGGTGCAGCAGCTAGCGGATCATACGATTTAAGTAACGCTGAATATATTCCATATTCCTTGCAAGCCTCACATTCAGCAAATTACAGTGTGGATCCTCTTGACATGTCCATAACTCCCCTTAATATGTCGGTTATTAGATCCGTTCTTGAAGATCAGGGTGTGTCTACTGAAGATGCTGAAGCTGTAATTGAGGAAGTAGAAGCCAATATGGGTGCAGCACCAGGCGGCAAAGAAGAAAAGAACGGAAACGAAGACGGGAATAGTAGCGAACAAAAAAATGAAAATTCTGGCAATGGTAATAACTCCTCCGAAAACAACGATAGTGTAGATACCCAGGGGAATGGGAATTCAGATAAAGAAGTAAATAGTAACAAGGCTAATGGCAAAGACAAAAGTGACGACGAAGAAAAAGATAACAATGGGAATTCTGGGACGGATGATTCTGACAACGGCAATGGAAACAATGGATCTGGGCAAGGCAAAAGCAAGGGCAACGACAAATAGTTACAATGGCTCAAACGAATTTTCCATTTATAACAATTTAGTATTATTTATCTTTATCAACCCTTTCCATCAACAATTGCAAAAATTCGTCGGTAACTAAGGGATCGAAATGGCTTCCACGGCCATCTTCGATCACTTTTAGTGCCTCGTTAAAAGCCATTGCCTCTCGATAGGGCCTATCTTTTGTTATTGCATCCCAGACATCGATTATTGCAAATATCCTTGCTGCTGCAGGAATTTCTTCGCCCTTCAATCCGTCTGGGTATCCACTACCGTCCCATTTCTCATGATGGCTATAGTGAATATCTATTGCTGGAGATAGGAATTCAATGGCTCCCATAAATTCGTGCGCAAAGCTTGGATGCTGTTTCATAGTATTGTATTCTTCATCTGTAAGTGGGCCTTTCTTCAATAAAATACTATCTGGAATACCTATTTTTCCAATATCATGTAATAGTGCTCCACGCCGCAGGTTTTCCAAAGTCTCATCTTTAATTCCAAAACGCTTTGCTAATTCCACGGCAAATTCTGTCACCCTTCGGCTATGGCCTTCAGTTTCGTGATCTCGCAGATCCAGAGCCATTGCCCAGCCTTCAATCGTTTTATCATAGGCTTCCAGAAGGTCCTGCTTGGATTTGCTAATGCTGTCCACCATTTCATTGAACGAATTCGCCAGTATGCTCACCTCATCACGCCCAGTGGCCTTCACTCTCACATTCAGATCGCCTTTTGATACTTTTATGGCCGCTTCCTTGAGATCTAAAATGGGTCGGGTGATGATCCCCGCTATATAAATTCCCACCACAATTACCAAGAACAATATTACGGTCATGAAAATCAAGGTATTTGCTCGTGTGATCTGGCTGGTTTGAGAGAGAAAACTTGTGGGCAGAGCCACTCCGAGAAAACCGATATCCTCTCCATTTCGAACTTCAAAGGGGCTAAGCAATTCTTGATAGCCAATAGCATTATCAGTAAATTCTCTAGATAAGCTGCCTTCAGCCTGGGTCTGTATTATTGCATCTGTAAGCAGAGAATCCAAAGCTGATACTTCGAGCAAGGTAGATGAGATCACTTTCCCATCAAGCGTATAAAAACTCATTTGCGCTAAGGTTTCTTCGCGAAGCGTCTGTATTATGTTTGTTATTGAATCCCCGATGAAGACCGCTCCTGAAAACACTCCATTTTCATCCAGAACTGGGCCGCCAACAAAAAGATAATCTTGTTCCGAATTCCTCAGCAAGCCGGCATATTTGTCGCCTGCACTATCCACGTCACCTTTTAATATATGCTGAAAGAAATCATTATTCTGCCAATCATCCTGCAGGATCAGCTCTTCGTATTCTCGCGTCTCGATGTTGAATTGCAGTGAAATGAGCTCACGCCCAAATCGATTGACAACAATAATGGCTTCAAGGCCTGCATTGTATGCTGTGGGCAAAACTAATTGGTTGAGCATTTCCAACTGATTGTCATTGATCGCGTCGTCAATTCCCTGAGCGTGAGAAATTAATCGCAAATTCTCTAAGAGATCATCTTCCTTTCGCACTATGCTTTCGGATGTCAATAATCCAGTTTCTATTAATTGATTGGTGAAGCGCTCTTCAACCGAATCAATGACCACGTTAGTAATAATGTAGCTTCCCCCAACCGCGATTAATAGAGCCAGTAGCGCATATGGAATTGTGATTTTGGTCAATATTGGAATGCGAATATTTCGAAATCTATCTAGCAAGCGTTCCTCCAAGAATGCATTCACCGATGATTTTCCTTCGGCACCCTAAGTATGCCCTCGAGAACAAGGTTATGACAAGCCAATATATTATTGATTTGCTAAACAATAATATATTTTCAGAACAGAATATTTTTATTCGCGCGCGTCCAGATTAATTACTTCAATATCATCAAACAGGATATCGGTGCCACCTTCTTCAAAGGTACCCACCACTATTCCAATCCTTCCTGTACTTAGTTCATCATCATATTCTTCAGCGATCAAAGTATCGTTTACGTACAAGGCCAGCCTATCCTCGTCGCACTCAACACGGATTTGATTTTCGATCTCACCCTTATTGATTGCGCTGCTCGCTTGCATTTTCTCTTCGCCAATTAAGTCCAGATCTTCTTCATTGACACGCTTGCCAATGCCGTAATAGCCGTCGCTGCTGATCATAAAAATATAGAAATCCGCCTTGTTGTTTATCCCCTGAATGCGACACATAAGCCCAAAGAAATTATCATCGCTTCCCCCGAGCTTCAATGTTTTCACATTGATTTGAATATTTGTAAACAAAGGAACAGGGAAGGCCCAGCCAGCTTCTTTTGCTGCTGGATGCATTAGACGATATCCATCCAATTCGTATTGGGCCAATAATTTTTCATCGCCATTGGAAAACCAACCACTATCGTCATTGGAAAAATCGTCGAGGAAAAGCAAATTGTTTTCCTCGCTCCCCCCCTCATGTCCCCCTTGCAAATTCAATATCTGCAGCTCAACATCTGCCCGATCCAGGGCATTCGGCACCAAACTCAAATAGAGTTGAAGATCCAAAATTGCGGCTTCAATATAACCTTGAACGATCTGCATGCTTGCTCGGTTTCGGTAGGCCAGCGCATAGCTTGGCTCCAGATCAATGGCTGAAGCAAATGCGCTTTGGGCAGCTTCATAATCTTCCAATGCTAAATAGGCCAATGCCAACG
>PVMS01166014.1_pt1 | contig 20922 bp, 20 predicted proteins | sample 1853461 | NCBI WGS metagenome assembly PVMS01 (sample SAMN08582032, study PRJNA380276) | Marine sediment metagenome, whole genome shotgun sequencing project. | isolation source: ocean sediment barecode stripped | collected 2017 | reverse complement strand
GCCATCGACCACACTGAGGTCGATCCCCGTCTCGGCTCGTGGGAGGACGTTGCCGAACTGGCCCACGATCTCGATGTGACCGCCGACCTGATCGTGAACCATGTGTCCGATCGTTCAGCGGAATTCATCGACTTCCTCGAGAACGGGGACGGGTCCCGGTTCGCCGGGATGTTCCTGAGTCGCGATTCGGTGTTCCCGGCGGGGGCGACCGAAGAGGACCTGGAGCGCATCTACCGGCCGCGGCCGGGGCTCCCGTTCACGCTCGTGAACTTCACGGATGGTCGGCAACGTCTGATGCGGACCACGTTCGGCTCGGATCAGGTCGACATCGACGTTGGTGATCCGGCCGGTCGGGACTACCTGGAACGGGTACTCGACCGTCTGGCCCTCGCAGGGGTCGCTCAGGTCCGGCTCGATGCCGTCGGTTACGCGGTGAAGACCCCCGGCACGAGTTGTTTCATGACTGCCGACACGTACGTCTTCATCGACGAGCTCGCAACCGCGGTGCACGAGCGAGGCATGTCCGTTCTCGTCGAGATCCACGCGCACCACGCGGTGCAGCGCGAGGTCGCGCGTCGCGTCGATCGGGTGTACGACTTCGCCCTGCCTCCCCTGATCCTGCATGCCCTGTTCGAAGGCACGAGCGAACGTCTTCGTCGGTGGCTGAAGATGAGCCCGCGCAACGCAGTCACGGTGCTCGACACCCACGACGGGATCGGCGTCATCGACGTCGGTCCGATGGGCGAGACCCCAGGCTTGCTCACCGCTGGTGAGCTCGATCGCCTGGTAGGGAACATCCACGTAGCCAGCGCGGGAGAGAGCCGGGAAGCGACGGGCGCCGCGGCCGCGAACCTCGACCTGTATCAGGTGAACTGCACCTACTACTCGGCGCTGGGTTGCGACGACGCTCGTTACCTCGCGGCGCGCGTGATCCAGTTCTTCAGCCCGGGGGTTCCTCAGGTCTACTACGCGGGCCTGCTCGCAGCGCCCAATGACATGGGACTGCTCCGGCGGTCCGGAGTCGGCAGGGATATCAACCGACCGCGGTTCGACCGGGTTGCGATCGAACGTGCGCTGGAGCGACCGGTAGTACGTGCCCTCGTCGGCCTCGCCCGGTTCCGGAGTGGGCATCCGGCTTTCGCCGGAGCCTTCTTGGTGCTCCCGGGTCGAAACCACGAGATCCGGTTGCGGTGGGATCGCGACGGTGACTTCGCCGAGGCCACGGTCGATCTTCGCGACGGTACCTTCGCGATCACCGCTTCGGGAGAGGATGGCCCGTCCGTGCTACGTCCCTTCGACCTCGAGATGCTCTCGTTGCCGCCCGGTCTGACCCCGCGGCCGAACCGGTAGCATCCCACGAGATCCCGTCGCTCGAGGAGAGTTCGTGCCCACCGAATCTGACTATCGCCTGCCCCGATCCGTGATCCCCGACCACTACGAACTCCGTTTCGAGCCCGACCTCGCCGCGGCGACGTTCGTTGGTTCGGCAGTCGTCGATGTCGTGGTCGTGGCTCCCATCACCGAAGTCGTTCTCAATGCAGCCGAGTTGGAGATCGAAGAGGCCGTTCTGGTCGACGCTTCCGGCGACCGGATCGTGGCGGCCGTGATGTACGACACCGAGCAGGACCAGGCGACGCTGACCCTGGAATCCGCAGCAGCGCTCGGTGCCGCGAAACTCGAGATGCGTTTTCGCGGAATCCTGAACGATGATCTGCGCGGTTTCTATCGATCGACCTACACAGGCGAGGACGGGAATCGGAAGACGATCGCCACGACTCAATTCGAGTCCACCGACGCCCGGCGCGCGTTCCCCTGCTGGGACGAACCCGACTTCAAGGCGACGTTCGGCATCACGCTCGTCGTGAACCATGGCCTCGCGACGGTTTCGAACGGCCCGGAGGTGTCCCGCGAGCCGGTCGGCGATGGGAAGGTGGCGGTTCGGTTCGCCAATACGATGAAGATGTCGACGTATCTGGTGGCGTTCGTGGTGGGCGAGTTCGATGCGACCGATCCAGTCGACGTCGATGGGATCCTGCTCCGCGTGGTCTTTCCTCCCGGGAAGGGGCACCTCACCGACTTCGCCATCGAGGCCGGGGCCTTCTCGTTGCGGTACTACACCGAGTACTACGGGATCCCGTATCCGGGTGACAAGCTCGACATGATCGCCATCCCCGACTTCGCGTTCGGGGCCATGGAGAACCTGGGTGCCGTCACGTACCGGGAGTCGGCACTGCTCATCGATCGGGCGCGGGCGACCCAACTCGAACTGCAGCGGGTGGCGGAGGTGGTCGCCCACGAGATCGCTCACATGTGGTTCGGCGACCTCGTCACGATGAAGTGGTGGAACGGAATCTGGCTCAACGAAGCCTTCGCGACCTTCGCGTCGCACAAATGCATGGATGCGTTCCGCCCCGAGTGGAAGGTGTGGCTCGGGTTCGCCGGGGATCGCACCGACGCAATGAGCACCGATGCCACCACGTCGACGCGAACGATCGAGTTCCCGGTCGCTTCTCCGGAAGACGCGGACGAGATGTTCGACTCCCTCACCTACCTCAAGGGCTCTTCGGTCCTCCGGATGATGGAGCAGTACCTGGGCGAAGAGGTTTTCCGGAGCGGGGTGAGCTCGTATCTCGAGGCCCACGCCTACGCCAACACCGAGACCGAAGACCTGTGGCATGCTCTCGATGCGGCATCGGGTGAGCCGGTCGGCGAGATCATGGACACGTGGATCTTCCAGGGCGGGTTCCCCCGACTCACGGTGGAACGTGAACCGGGCGGGTACCGCATCTCCCAGGATCAGTTCCGTTATCTCGCACCCGGGGACAACCAATGGAAGGTGCCCGTTCTCTTCAGAAGCGAAGCGGGCCGCTCTCGTTTGCTCCTGAGCGGAGCAACTGAGAGCTTGACGGCGGCATCGGATCTGATCGTGAACGCCGGCGGCGACGGGTTCTACCGGGTGCGCTACGCCCCAGAGGTCTTTGCCGGCATCAGGGAACACCTCACCGATCTGCTTCCGGAGGAGCGGTACGGGATCGTGTCCGACACCTGGGCCTCCGTGCTGGCGGGTGACGCTTCTGTATCCGATTTCCTCGAACTGGTCTCCGGCCTCAGCGAGGAGGACGAGGTGGACGTGTGGAGAGCGATCCTCGGAGGCCTCGGCGAACTCGATCGCGTGGTGGCGTCCGATGATCGTCCCCGTCTGGAACAGTTCACCGCGAACCTCGTTGCCGGCAAGGGCGACGCCCTCGGATGGGCTCCGCAGCCCGGCGAGAGCGACCGTACCCGCCAACTGCGCGGTGCGCTCATCCGCGCCCGCGGCATCCTCGGCAACGATATGGCAACCCAGGAGAAGGCGCGGGAGGTCCACGCCGCGGCCGTTGCCGCCCCCGGCGCCGTCGACGCCGAGATCGCCGACGCCGCCCTCCGCGTCGTTGCCGCCAACGGTGATGACACCGACTTCGAGGCCTTCGTGGCAGCGTCTGGAGCGGCCATCGATCCCCAGGAGGTGGAGAACTACCTCCGGGCGGCCGCGGCCGTCCCGGGTGTGGGTACCACGGAACGCCTGTTCCGCATGGTCCTCGACGGCGACGTTCGGAGCCAGGATTCGTTCTGGGTTCTCGCCGCGATGCTCGGTCACCCTGAGAACGGACCGCGAACCTGGGAGTTGATGAAGGAGAACTGGGACGAGATGCACGGCGCGATCCCCCCGGGATCGTCACAGAGCCGGATCCTCAGCTTCCTCCCGAACCGCTCCGAACCGACCGTCGCCACCGACATCGAAAGTTGGCTGAGATCACACCCCATCGAAGGTGGAGCTCTCTACGTCGAGCAACAGATCGAGTTGATGAACGTCCAGGTCGCCCTCAGAACCCGAGTAGCCCCCGGACTCGGCGATCCCCTGGAGTAGGGGGTCCCGAGTCGCGAGTCCCGAGTCCCGAGCGAAGAACCAGAGTCGCGGGTCGCGGGTCCAGAGGCGGAGGCGGTCGGGGCTCCGGCGGGTCGTAGTACGTTCCCCGATACGTAGTACCGCGAGCGCAGCGAGCCCGAGGAATGCGAGAGGTTCGAGATCGGTGTGAAGGTCGATCGCGTCAGCGTAACGCCCGCGAAAGGGGTTGTAGGCTGCGCGCGGCACGGGTGTCGGCGAAGGGATCTGCATGCAGAAGGTGATCATCGACGGCTCACCGCTGTCGATCGACGAGGTGGTCTCGGTGGCGACCGGGGGAGCGGTCGTCTCGCTGGGAGCAGGCCTCCGAGATCGAATGACGCCCGCCTGCGATCTCGTGAAGGAGATCATCGAGGCCGACACCACGGTGTACGGCATCACCACCGGATTCGGTGCTTTGGCCAACACGAGGATCCGGGCGGACCAGGCCGCCGAACTCCAGGTCGACCTTCTCCGGAGCCACGCCGCCGGGGTCGGTGCTCTCGTCGATCGGGCGACGGTACGCGCGATGCTGTTGCTGAGAGCCCGGACACTGTCGCAGGGCCACTCGGGGGTGCGTCCCGAGATCGTCGCTTTCCTCGTGGAACTGTTGAACCGTGATCTTCTGCCGGCGGTTCCATCGCAGGGCTCGGTCGGCGCTTCGGGGGACCTCGCTCCGTTCGCCCATCTGGCACTCCCCTTGATCGGGGAAGGGTTCCTGCTCGTGGACGGAGAACCCGTTCCCGGCGCCGAGGCGCTCGCAGCAGCGGGAATCGAGCCGCTCGTGCTCGAACCCAAAGAGGGCTTGAGTCTCCTGAACGGCACCGAGGGGATGCTCGCGATGGGCTGCCTGGCGGTGGATCGCGCTCGCAAGCTCGCCGACGCCGCGGACGCGGCGTGTGCGCTTTCGATCGAGGCGCTGATGGGCTCGGCTCGACCGTTCGAAGCTCGAATCCACCTTCTCCGTCCACACCCAGGCCAGATCGTCTCGGCGCGGAACATCGCACGGTTGATCGATGGCTCCCAGATCGGTGCCAGCCACGCCCAAGATTTCGGTCACAAAGTCCAAGACGCCTACAGCCTTCGTTGTGCCCCGCAGGTCCACGGTTCCGTGCGTGACACGATCGACCACGCTGTCGCCGTCTTCGAGCGAGAACTCGGTTCGGTGGTCGACAACCCCTTGGTCTTTCCGGAGGACGGTGACGTGGTCTCCGGTGGCAATTTCCACGGCCAACCGCTCGCCTTCGTTCTCGACTTCCTTGCCATCGCGATGACCGAACTCGGATCCATCTCGGAACGGCGTACCGATCGCATCCTGGACCCGGAACGGTCGTCCGGTCTCACTCCGTTCCTCGCCACCCGTCCCGGGATCGACTCGGGTTACATGCTCGCCCAGTACACCGCAGCAGCCCTCGTCGCGGAGAATCGCGTGCTGTCCCATCCGGCCTCAGTGGAATCGATTCCGACGTCCGGGTCGCAGGAGGATCACGTCTCGATGGGGTGGGGAGCCGCGCGCAAGCTCGGAGACGTGCTCACGAACACCGGGCATGTGCTGGCGGTCGAACTCGTGTGCGCCGCCCAGGGCTGTCAGCAGCGAAGGCCGTTGCGGCCGGCTCCGGGATCGGGGTGGGTGCTCAGCGAGGTCCGCAGTGTTGTGCCTCCGCTCGAGGGCGATCGGCCGCCGGGGCCCGACATCGAAGCCGCGGCGGCGCTCATCGAGAGCGGCAGGCTCTCGGTACCGCCTCAGGGGTGAGCGGAATCCCGTTGCGGAGATCGGCCACCCTCGCGGCGCAGTAGCCTCGTGGGGAGCCGAGATCAGGAGCCGCGTATGTCTGGATCAGCTGCCGCGTCGGGACCGAGAACCGTTCGAGCGCCTCGCGGAACCGCGTTGAACACCAAGGGTTGGCTGCAAGAGGCCGCTCTGCGGATGCTCATGAACAACCTGGATCCGGAGGTTGCCGAGAATCCGGACGAGCTCGTGGTCTACGGCGGCCGGGGCAAAGCGGCGCGCACCTGGGATTCGTTCGACGCCATCGTGAGGACGTTGCGCAGCCTCGAGAACGACGAGACGATGCTCGTCCAATCCGGAAAGCCGGTCGGTGTGTTCCGAACCCACGAGATGGCGCCGCGGGTCTTGATCGCGAACAGCCTTCTCGTGCCGGACTGGGCCGACTGGGAGACCTTCTGGGATCTCGAGGCGAAAGGCCTCATCATGTACGGGCAGATGACGGCCGGATCCTGGATCTACATCGGGACCCAGGGCATCCTCCAAGGCACCTACCAGACGTTCGTGGTGATCTCCGAACAGCGGTTCTCGGGAAGCCTCGAGGGAACGCTGACCCTCACCGCCGGTCTCGGTGGCATGGGCGGTGCTCAGCCGCTGGCCGTGACGATGAACGACGGTGTCGCTCTCGTCGTCGAGATCGACCCGGAACGGATCGCCCGTCGGATCCACGACGGCTACCTCGACGAGGTCGCCGATTCGCTCAACGACGCGGTGGCTCGGGTCACGGCTGCGAAGGCCGAGGGGAGGGCCCTGTCGGTCGGTCTCGAAGCCAACGCTGCCGATGTGTTCCCCGAACTCCTCCGACGTGACATCGAAATCGACATCGTCACCGACCAGACCTCGGCACACGATCCGCTCAACGGTTATGTGCCCCGCGGTTACACACTGAGCGAAGCGCTCGACCTGCGCCGCACCGATCCCAAGGCCTACGTCGCGGCGGCCCGTGATTCGATGGCGACGCATTGCGCGGCCATGGTCGGCTTTCAAGAGAAGGGAGCTGAGGTCTTCGACTACGGCAACAATCTCCGCGGCGAGGCTGTGCTCGGAGGATTCGCCGATGCCTTCTCGTATCCGGGGTTCGTGCCGGCCTACATCCGGGATCTCTTCTGCGAAGGGATGGGCCCGTTCCGCTGGGCGGCTCTCTCCGGCGATCCTGCGGACATCCAGGCCACCGACGATGCCTTGCGCCAACTCTTCCCCGACAATCGGGCCCTCCACCGCTGGCTCGACCTGGCCGAGGAACGGGTCCAGTTCCAGGGCCTGCCCTCGCGCATCCTCTGGCTGGGTTACGGGGAGCGGGACAAGGCCGGCTTGGCGTTCAACGACCTGGTCGCCTCCGGTGACGCGAGGGCGCCCATCGTCATCGGCCGGGACCATCTCGACTCGGGATCCGTGGCATCGCCGTATCGCGAAACCGAGGCGATGCGGGACGGTTCCGATGCCATCGCCGACTGGCCGATCCTCAATGCCCTGCTCAACACCGCCTCAGGAGCGGCCTGGGTCGCGGTCCATCACGGCGGCGGGGTCGGCATCGGGAAGGCCATCCACGCCGGCGCCCAGGTGGTCGCGGACGGCACGGTCGATGGTGCGCTCCGCCTGGAGCGGGTCCTCACCAACGATCCGGGAACGGGAGTGATGCGCCACGCCGACGCCGGTTATCCCATCGCCGAACAGGTGGCCCGGGAACGCGGCGTGAGGATCCCGATGTGGGAGTGAGCCGCGAGTCACGAACCGCAGATCGCGGGCCGGCGACCGGTGATCTGGTGCTCACCGGCATCTCATCCCTCGTCTCGAACGACGCCCGGTTCGGCGGACTTCTGGGGGTCGTGGAGGATGCCGCCGTTGCCGTCGAGGCCGGGCGTGTCTCCTGGACCGGCTCCCGAGCCGACCTCCCCTCCCGATACGCAGCGCAGCCGGCTCTCGATTGCGGTGGACGAGCGGTTGTCCCCGGCTTCGTCGATGCCCACACCCATATCGTCTTCGCGGGCGATCGAGCCGCCGAGTTCGCTCGCCGGCTTCGGGGCGAGAGCTATGAGGACATCCTGGCCGCGGGAGGGGGAATCCTCTCCACGGTCCGGGCCACCCGGGAAGCATCCGAAGATGAGCTCTACGCCGCCTCGATAGGTCGCGCTCGGCGAATGCTGTCCGGAGGAACCACGACCGTGGAGGTCAAATCCGGATACGGGCTCGACGTCGAGACGGAACTGAAGATGCTCCGCGTCGCCGCACGTCTCGACGCCGATCTGCCGATCGATGTCATCCCCACCTTCCTCGGAGCGCACGTGGTGCCCGCCGAGTACCGGGACCGACGCGACGAATACGTGGATCTCGTCTGTGGAGACATGCTCACGGCGTGCGCCACGGAGGCCCGATTCTGTGACGTGTTCTGTGACGAAGCCGCGTTCAGCGTCGACGAGAGCAGGCGGATCCTCGAGGCGGCATCGCAGAGAGGGCTCGGGCTCCGGGTTCACGCAGACCAACTCGGGAGGGTGGGCGCCGCGGAACTGGCCGCCGGGTTGGGCGCCGCGAGCGCCGACCACCTCGACCACGCCTCCGATGCCGACCTCATCGCGCTGCGACGGGCCGGCGCGGCGGCCGTGCTGCTCCCGGCGGTGTCGTTCTCGATGCAGTTGCCGTTCCCGGACGGGCGACGCGTCTGGGACTCGGGGGTCACCGTCGCCCTCGCCACCGACTGCAACCCGGGAACCGCGTACGTCGAATCTATGGCTTTCGTGGTGGCGCTCGCTTCCCTCGAGATGGGCCTCACCCCGGAAGAGGCTCTGTGGGCCGCGACGAGGGGGAGCGCGTTCTCGCTCGGACTCACCGACAAGGGTCACGTCATGCCGGGCGCCGTGGCAGATCTGGTGGTGCTCGATGCCGAGAGCTACCTCGACATCCCGTACCGCCCGGCCACCGACCTGGTGCGGACGGTCGTGAAGGATGGGGTGGTGATCGCGAGTCGCGAGTCGCGAGTCGCGGGTCGCGAGTCGAAGCCATGACCACACATCCCTACGTCGCGCTCGAGCATCCCATTCGGTTCGCGCATCGGGGGAGTCGGGTTCTGTGGCCGGAGAACACGATGTATGGATTCGAGCGGGCGATCGACGATCTCGGGTACCGGTACCTCGAGATCGACGTTCGCTTGACCGCGGACCGTGAGGTGGTCGTGTTCCACGACGCGACCTTGGACCGGGTGACCAACGGCAGCGGGGACGTGGGGGACTGGACGGCCGAGGACCTACGATGTCTCGATGCCGGCTACTGGTTCGACGAGGAGAACGAGTTTCCGCTCCGGGGGTGCGGGATCGGTATCCCAACGCTCGAAGAACTGTTCCTGACGTGGCCCGAGGTGCACGTCAACATCGACCTGAAGGCTCCCGGATCCGAGTGGCCCGTTGCCGAAGTCATCCGCGCCTGTGATCGCGGTGATCGGGTGCTCGTCGGGTCCTTCAACGACCGTCGGATCGCCCGGTTCCGACGGATCGTGATGGGGAGGGTGGCAACATCGGCCGGTCCGACCGCGTCGGCGTTGATGTACGCCGCGTCTCGACTCGGGCGGTCGATCCACCAGCCCGTCGCGGCCTATCAGCTGCCGTTCGACTACCAGGGTCTCGGGATCGATCGCAGGCTCGTCGAAGCCGTCCACGCCGCCGACGCACACCTCCACGTCTGGACGGTCAACGAACCCGAAGACATGGACCGTCTCCTCGACCTCGACGTCGACGGCATCGTCACCGATCGGCCGGACCTGCTCAACGAGGTGATGGGCGTAGACGCCGGCTGAGCGTGGCGGGAACGCCGGTGGGTTCGTGCCCCGGCGGAGGATCAGACGGTCCAGGGGATGCCGTTGAGGAGGAGGAGCCGCTCGATCGCAGCGTCGCGGGCTTCGTCGAAGGTCAAGCCGACCGAAGGGCGTCGCGGTATCCCGCTCTCCTGGAGGTACACCCGGTAGGTCCCGCCATCGTCGATCACGTACAGACCGTCCGTAGGGCCGGCGACGTTGCGACCGAGAGCAAGGAGCCTGTCCCGGTCCGGGATCTCCGACAGGATGTCGATGCGTTCGACGGTGAAGGCCTCCGTGAAATCAGCCGACGTCGTGGCCCGTTGCCCGAGGATCCGGGAAGCCATCGTTCGGGCTTTCAGGAGCAGGATCGCCTGGGCTTGCTCTTGTCGCGTTGGTCTGTCCATAGCGCGGCCGAGGCTAGCGATGCTAGGTTCACCCCATGCCTCGACCGAGCTTCCGCTCCACCTGGTCCAACTGGGACAACTCGGATCTCCCGTTGCTGGAGAAACTCCGGCTGGTGGCGAAGAACAACGCGATCAAGCTGAAGAACGGCTCCAGCTGCTGCGGGAACCACGGCGAACCCGGTTGTTGAGTGGGCCCTGATGACGGGTCCCGTGCGGACCCCCACAACCACCACGACCACTGACCCGTCAAGTTTTGGCTCGTCGGTCGCGGGCGGTGGCGATCTGGTAGCTCTCGCCGGGGGTCCGGCGCTCGAAGTCGTAGATGACCCACGTCGTGGCCATGTGGTCGTGCCAGGCCTGACGGTCGTTGTCGATGAGGATCCACAGGTAACCCATCCAGAACGCGATCATCGACACGCCGTAGCCGATGAGGCGTATGAACGACTTCCCGACGGTTGGGGGATAGCCGTCCGGGCCGATGATGCGCAGTCCCATGATCATCTTGCCGAAGGTCTGACCGGTCAACGACCAGAACATCACGAAGTAGAACGTGATGATCACCGGAACGAAGAGCGCGAAGATCCCGGCGACGGATGCGGGATTCGCCGACGGGATGAGTTCTTGGACGAACTGGTCGACCAGCGAGAAGAGCCAGGCACCGGCCCCGATGATCACGACCAGCGTGAGCACGTCGGTGAGATAGGCGAGCAGTCTCGTGATGAACCCGGCGACGCGACCGTCGAGCGATTTGAGCGGCGCAGGGTCGGTCATTCGGTTCCGAGAGCCGGTTCCGGAGCCTCGCGGATCGGGCGTCGGAAGAGTTTCCGGAGCACGTTCTCGGTGAGCCCATCGGCGGCCGCTCCGGTCTCACGGACCTCCCGCACGGCACCTGAAGTGATCCCCGTCGTCTGCTCACGAACCAGTTCGTCGAGCGACTCGCTGTCGGCCATGTGGTCGATGACGGAGTCCATCGAGTGGTCGAACACGGCACCGGCCAGCCTGCGCCCGCGTGCGGTCTCGCCGGCACCCAGGACCACGAGTCGATCGATCTCGGCCTTGATCGATGCACGTGCCGCGGTCCAGGTTCGGTCGGCAACCGAGGTCAGCCCCACGGCCGACGAGAGCCATCGAACAGGACCGGTCAGGCTGTGAACGGTTGACGCTACCGGTGCGACGCTCTGGGCTCCTCGTTCGATGCGGTCCGGGAGATCGACGGCGAACCCCACGAGGAGGGCCCCGGCCGTCTGCCAGTCGAGAGTGATCTCGGACGTATCGGTGGTCGGACCGTCGGTGCTCTCGATCGACGACTCGATCTGGCGGAGACGATCCAGGCCGATCCCGGCTGCACCGGCGGCGAGCCGGATGACGGACTCATAGGGACTCCAGTCGGTGGTGTCCGTCGACGTGTCGTTTTCGACCGGCTCCGCGGATTGCGAGTCCATAGGCCGAGCATAACGGTGGGCAGGCAGATGGTCCACGGCGGGGGCCGTGTCGCCGAGGTGCGAGCTTCAGGTGGCGGAAGGTTTGTGGGGAGGTCGGTCGGCTTCGAACGCCGAGATGTGGTCATCATGAGCGAGGGTCATCGCGATCTCGTCGAGGCCGTTGAGAAGACTGTGTTTGACGAACGGATCGATCTCGAACGTGGCTCTGAACCCCGCGGTGACGACCGTCTGAGCCTCCAGGTCGATCGTGACTTCGTTCCCCGGGACCGCAGCCAGGTCCATGAGTTGGTCGACCTCCTCTGGCTCGAGGACGATGGCCAACAGACCGATCTTGGCGCAGTTCGTTCGAAAGATGTCGGCGAAGGAAGGAGCGATGATGGCCTGGAAACCCCGGTCCTCGATCGCCCAGGGCGCGTGCTCTCGAGAGGATCCGGAGCCGAAGTTCGGGCCGGTGATCAGCACGACGGCGTCTTGGTGCTCCGGGCGGTTCAACGTGAAGTTCGGGTCACGTTCACCTTCGGCGTCGTGGGCCCAGTCGTGGAACAGGAAAGGGCCAAAGCCGGTGCGCTCGACTCGTTTGAGGAACTGTTTCGGGATGATCTGATCGGTGTCGACGTTGGCCCGCGGGAGCGGCGCCATCGAACCCGTGATCACGGAGACCGGCTGCATCAGCCTTGCTCGCTCACGTCGACGAAGTGGCCGGCGACGGCGGCGGCAACCGCCATCACCGGGCTCACGAGGTGGGTCCTCCCGCCGCGACCCTGTCGTCCCTCGAAATTGCGGTTCGAGGTCGATGCGCATCGTTCACCCGGCATCAGCACGTCCGGGTTCATGGCGAGGCACATGGAACAGCCGGCGTCGCGCCATTCGAACCCTGCTTCCTTGAACACTCGGTCGAGCCCTTCTTCTTCCGCCTGGAGTTTCACGAGGCCGGATCCGGGCACGACCATCGCGGCGACGTCGGGGTGGACCTGCTTGCCCTCGAGCGTCGCCGCGGCTTGGCGAAGATCCTCGATCCTGGCGTTGGTGCAGGACCCCAGGAAGACCCGGTCGATCCGGACGTCGGTCATGCGCGTGCCCGGCGCCAGATCCATGTAGTCGAGGGCCCGCATCGCCGCGTCACGTTCGAGAGGGTCGGCGAAGTCATCGGGTGATGGCACGACACCGGAGATCGGGATCGTCTGCGCCGGATTCGTGCCCCACGAGACGTACGGTTCCAGCTCGGTGGCGTCGATCACGATCTCGGTGTCGAACGAGGCTCCGACGTCGGTGGCGAGCGTTCGCCAGTACTCGATCGCGTCGTCGAGATCTGCGCCTTTCGGGGCGAAGGGACGGCCGGTGAGATACTCGAAGGTGATCTCGTCGGGAGCGATCATCCCGGCGCGGGCACCGGCTTCGATGGACATGTTGCAGACCGTCATGCGCCCTTCCATCGACATCGACTCGAACACCGAACCCCGGTACTCGATGACGTGGCCGCTTCCACCGCTGAAGCCGATCCGGGCGATGATCCCGAGGATGACGTCCTTCGCAGTGACTGCCGGGCCGAGCGTTCCATCGACCGTGATGGCCATGCTCTTCGGCTTTGCTTGGGGCAGGGTCTGGGTGGCGAGCACATGTTCGACCTCGGACGTGCCGATGCCGAAGGCGAGGGCGCCGAACGCTCCGTGCGTGGCGGTGTGCGAGTCGCCGCACACGATCGTCATTCCGGGTTGGGTGATGCCTTGTTCCGGCCCGATGACGTGCACGATGCCCTGCCGGGGGTCGTCGAGGCCGAAGAGGGTGATCCCGTGGCGTTCGCAGTTGGCGATGAGCGTCTCGATCTGCCTACGGGAGAGCGGGTCGACGATGCCGGCGTCACGGTCGCGTGTCGGCACGCCGTGATCGATCGTGGCCAATGTGAGATCGGGCCTGCGCACGGTTCGTTCCGCCAACACCAGCGACTCGAATGCCTGGGGTGAGGTGACCTCGTGGACGAGGTGGAGGTCGACGAACAGGAGGTCGGGTTCGCCGTCGGCGCGGCGTACGACATGGTGATCCCACACCTTCTCGAACAGCGTGCGGGGCCGGTCCATCGATCCTCCGTCGGGGACGCGGAGGATAAGCGTGATGCGCGGGCTGCGGGCCGGTCGATCGGTCTCCGCGATGACCTATCGGCTCCGCTTGCGGAGCAATACGATGGCGGCGGCGAGCGCGGCGACGGAAGCGGCGACGGCGGCGCCGGCCCAGGGTGAGGGGCGCGGGATCGTAGGTCCGATACTCACCGGACGCTGGAACTCGAGGATGGGCCATTCGCGTTCCTCGGCGACCTTGCGCAGCTCCTTTTCGGGATTGACGACGACCGGGTTCCCGACGGTCTCCAGCATCGGGAGGTCGGTGATCGAATCGGAGTACGCGTACGAGCCTTCGAGGTCGATGTCATCCTGTTCTGCCAGGGCCAGCATCGCCTCTGCCTTGCCGGGGCCCATCGCGTACTGGGCCATCTCGGGCAGATACCTGCCCTGGGCGTCGGTCTTGACGCGGGTCGCGATCACCTCGGGGACACCGATGTGCTCGCTGATGGGACGGACGATCTCCTCGGGGCTGGCCGACACGATGATCACCCTCCTGCCCTGCCGAGCGTGCTCGTCGATGAGGAAGAGCGCCTCGGCGTAGACGAGCGGCTCGGCGATCTCGGTGAGGGTCTCTCGCACGAGTTGCTCGATCTCGGCTCGGTGCCAACCCGCGATGAGATCGAGCAATCCGGTTCGGGCGCGCTCGAGTTGATCGTGATCGGCGCCGAAGAGCATGTAGACCAACTGGGCGAGTCCCATCCGCATGAGGGCTCGGCGACCGACGAACCCGGCCTGGTAGAGCGGGCGGCCGAACGCCAGGGTCGATGACTTCGCGATCACCGTTTTATCGAGATCGAAGAAGGCGGCTTGCTGGGTCACGGGCTCATTGTATCGGTGAACGGTGACGGATCGGGGGTACGGATCCTCGGGTCGGCTGCACCGATGGCGCTTGCCGCGGCTGCGCTGTGGAGATCGTCGAGTCCAACTCTGGACGCTGAGGGATCTGATACGTGAGAGCGGCGTCGACGATCTCATCGAGCGGGGCTTCCGTGCGTTCGTTGCCCTTGGACTGCGGCTTCCGGGGGTGTCAGGTGTCGAGGGCGGCGGGATCCGGTGGCACGTCGACCGCGTGAAGTCTGAGAACATCCAACGGCACGAGGTCGAGCACGCGGTGGTGCGTCGACGCGAGGACAACCGGCGCAGCCAACCCGTCGTGGTGTGCTCTCAGCCAATTCGCAGCCGTCACACACCACCGATCGCCCGGAACGAGTCCAGGAAACCGGTATTGAGGCATCGGTGTTGCCAGATCATTCCCGATGCTCGATTGGTGTTCGAGGAATTCGCGAGTCATCACCGCGCAGATCGTGTGGCTGCCGTGATCGCGCTCATCCGTGTTGCACGATCCGTCGCGGAAGAACCCGGTGAGCGGCTCTACCCCACACGGTTCGAGTTCGAAGCCGAGAACGTTCAATTCCATCTGAAGATCCCATCGTCCGTCATGGGGCCACGGCCTCGATTGTACCGGTGAGCGGTGACGTGACTCTGGGGCTCTGGTCATCAACCCGGCATTGTCAACAGCCGGCTCCCCACCTCACCGCGCAGTCTCTCGTTGTGGGTGCCTCGGGCCCGGAGGGCGGGTCGACTCGGCACATGCCGATCATGTCGACGCATGCCTTCGTAGCCGTTCGGCCCTGGAGAGCCTTGACCGACTCGCGATGAGGCGTAGGTTTGGCGGTAGGTGTCCCGTAACGGCAATTCCTGGACGCGAGCAAGGTACGCGACCCTGCTAGCGAGCCGTGGCCGATGGCGCTCGTCAAGGGGATCGCAGCCGGTTTCTTGTGAAGCACTCACCAAAGGGTCATTGCCACCGAATTGAGAAGCGTGCTCAGAGGAGGAGATGAAGTGCCGAGCGGCGAGGCATGGAACAGCTTTCAGAGTTCGATAGCGATCACGCGGTCTCCTGAAGATGTCTGGAGGTTCCTATCTGACATTCCCAACGACACGCGTTGGCGCACCGGTGTAACCAGTGCGCGCATGATCTCAGATCCGCCGTACGGTGTGGGATCGAGTGGCTTGCACGTGGTGAAGGGCATAGGGGACTGGCCGTGGACGGTCACGGAGTGGGATGAGCCGCGCATCATGGCTTGGGACGTCACCGGCGGCAGGTTCAGGGGTAGCCATGGAGCCTATGGCATCAACGCTGAGGGTGCCGGCAGCCGCGTGACGATCTATACACGTGTGAAGCCGAGTGTTTTGATGAGGGTTCTCATGCTCATCATGAAACCGATCTTGCGACGCCAGGCTGCCTCCGACCTGGAGAAGTTGAAGCAAGTCTTGGATGCCTAGGGACCAACCGTCTGGCGCTTCGAACCTCCCCGACTTTCTTCCTTCTCCGCTGGCTGACTGCCGAGCGCAACAGCGGGGATTGACCGGTCAATCGGCGGGATCAGACATGTTGCGGTCGCGTCGGCGTGCCGTGCGAAAGCAGCGCACACATCACTTCCCGCCCTCGCACGATATCGAGTGTTGGCGAGTTCGAAGTAGGCGATTGCCTCAATTCGGAACCTCGAAGTGGGTCTGAAGACGGGTCTCACGCGGTCGACTTGGCGCAGGCGATGTTGGTGACAGGTCCTCTCGCCGCTCACCGACCCGTGTGTCGCTTATGGCGATCCGTCGCTGGACCGAATCGTGGTACAACACCCGCCGGTTCATCTCCGCGCTCGGATACCAATCATCGATCGAATGTGAGAACAACTGCCGTCACATCACCAACACCCTGGCCGCATGACAACCGCGTCCGACCAGAACGGGGAACTCCACCCGGTCGACGAAACCCGCTTCGAGGGCGTATCGGTGTTGCAGCTCGGAGTGGGAAGCACCGCAAGGCTGCCGGCGCGCGTAAGGTCAATAGCACTGTGCATGGCGCCACGACCTCGCCCCCGGAGTTGGCCAAAGAGCTTTTCGCTTCGATTGCCCCGACGTACGAGCGCTGGGCCCGGGTGCTGAGCATGGGCCAGGACGCCCGGTGGAGGCGGGCGATGGTGGAAGGGCTCGGTCTTTCGCCTGGATCGCGGGTCCTCGATGTCGCGGCGGGAACGGGTTCGATCACCCGGCTCATGGAATCACGCGGCCTCGACGTGCTCGCGGTCGACCAGAGCCTCGAGATGACACAGACGGCGAAACGACGGGATGCTGCTGTCGTTCTGGCCACTGCGGAGCGGCTGCCCTTTGCCGATGGCACTTTCGATGGCGTTGCTTTCGGGTACTTGCTGCGCTATGTGGACGATGTTTCGGGATGTCTCGAAGAGCTCGCCCGGGTTGTCCGACCCGGTGGCGTGGTGGGCATGGTCGAGTTCGGCCGGCCCGGGGGAGCGTGGCGCCCGGCGTGGTGGCTGTATACCCGCACTCTGCTTCCAATGGCAGGAGCGGTGATCGGCTCGGGGTGGTGGGAGGTCGGCCGATTCCTGGGTCCGAGCATCGACACCTTCGCCCGGGAGTACCCACCCGAGCGGCTTGTCGGCACATGGAGTGCGGCGGGGATGGAGGATGTCCGCTTTCGCCGCATGTCGCTCGGTGGCGGGCTGGTGATGTGGGGGTGGCGCCGATGACCGGTTCACGACCCGCGTTCTATGCACGCAGCGGCAGTCGCCTGGGCGATCTCGTGACGCTCCTCCACGTGCCGTACACGGTGTGGCACCTCTCGTATATTGCGATCGGGGCCGCATTGGCGACCCGGATCGATGCATCGCGCCTGGCGGGAACACTCCTGGCATTCGCCTTCGGACTCGGGATCGGTGCCCACGCGCTCGATGAACTGCATGATCGGCCACTCTCTACCCATCTGGCACCCGGAACCCTGCGGGTGCTCGGCTGGGGAGGGCTCGCCGCGGGTGGAGCCATAGCGATCGCCGCCGCGTTCGTCATCTCGCCTGTGGCGCTGGTGTGGGGGGCCGGAGGCGTGCTGCTCGCAGCCGGATACGCCTTGGAGTGGCCCCGTTGGGTGCACTCGACGGCCGGTTTTGCCCTGGCATGGGGTGCGTTCCCGGTGCTGGTGGGCTACTGGGCGCAGACCGAGTCGCTTTCGCTCGCCGTCGCCGTGGTGGCTGCCGCGGCCACTGCATTCAGCATGGCGCAGCGGGCACTGTCCACACCGGCCCGGCACGTGCGACGAAGGGTGACGGACGCTACCGCTGAGATCGGTGAGGCACGGTGGGATCGCTCCACGCTCCTGGCTACCTGGGAGCGCCAGCTGCAACTGCTGGCCCTGGCGCACGTTCTGCTCGCCATCGGACTGCTCCTCACCCACCTCCCAACCTAAGGGTTGAACTTGAACCAGGAGTTCAAGTTCACGAGCAACTTCCTCGGTCAGTGGGGCATCGACGTCTTCGACGACGGGACGATCATCGCCTCGGACCTCAACAACGGTGTGATCGTGTCGAGCTTGTCGACTACAGCTTGCCATGGGCCAAGGTGCAGCAAGTAGAGAGGCAAACCGATGACGGGACACACCTCGGAGGTATGCGGCAGGCATGACGACCCTGGAGATCAGAAGCCGCCCCTAATCACGCCAGCTGAGGTCTCATCGGCCTACTGAAGCGTCCGGGATCCGGCGGGGAGGCCAGTCCTACCTACGCGGTCACCTCGATTCGGAAGCCCAAGGTGGGTTCGAAAACGGATCTCATCCGGTCGAGATCGTGCAAGCGATGCCGGTGTTAGGTCCCTCGCCGTCTCGATCGGCGATGCTCGTGACCGAGCTCGGCGGTTTCCCGTCCTACCCGCGGATCCCGGTCAATCGGCTCGAGCTGTCCCCGCTATGCCGGCTACGGCAACGGAGTGTATGAGCGGTCGTCTGCAGATTCACTAGTCGAGCAACCGCTGTGCCAGGAAATCGAGAGCGCGAGAACACGATCGCGCGATGGATAGGATCGGGTCGGGTCAGCGGTTTCGGATCACGGTGAGAGTTGGATCTACGTGGTGGGGCCCGACATGCGGCTACAGCCATCGTCCAGGACGTTGCCGTGAAAAGCTGCCCGCTCGAGTTCCCCGGCCGGACCAGGTTGGTCCGGGTTCCCGATTGAGGCGAAGAAGACAACGGGTTCCTCGATTACCAGCATGGATCCCGGCGCGCAGGCCTCTGAGTGCTCTCCACTCGTGAAGGTGAGGGTGTCATCGTCCTGTTGGAAGGTCCCGGAGTCGGCCGGACGCGCAATGGGCGAGATGCTCGTTCTCGTCTGGGTTTGGTGATCGGTGTCGGGTTTCGGGTCGCGGCGGCCCTCAGCGCTTGGTCGCCGGCTGTCCGTACCGTTGGCGCGCGGCTTCGCCCGAGGTGCCAAGCATCGCTCCGATCGCGGCCCACGAGTAGCCATCGACGCGAGCAACCGAAACCGCGTCGGCGAGGCGGCGTTCCGCGTCGGCTCGGGACTGGAACGCCAGGCGAACGACACGCAACGACGTCGCATCTTGGACGTCATTCTCGTTGGGGTCATGGTTTTCGAACCGGGCTGCGAGCTCTTCGGCCTGGTCGAGGATCTCTTGGGTGGTTCGGGGCATCAGTGTCACCTCACGTACTTGTTTCGGGCGGCCATGGCGTGGACGATGATGGGACCGTCGGCACCGTCGACAACGCCGATCTCGAAGAGGTTCCCGGCGTGGTCCGGACCGATGAGCATGGTAAGTCCCTCGTCGAGATCTTCGGCACCGATCGGATGGTTGAACGCATGCAGCATCGTGTCGTCCGGGACGCCGTGGTTGTGTGCGCTGGCTGCGATCTGCGGCGTCCCCACCGCCACAAGTTACCATGCCGTCACCGACAAGGCAAGATAACTTGCGACCGAGGGATTGGCGTGGGCGGCTTCCGCTGGTTGCAAGCGCTCGGCGGTTGCGCCGAGAGATCACCCGCTGCCTCGAACGCTGCGTCGCCCGAGAGCTCCACCGGACCCTCTGTGCCATCGGTGAACGGTGACGGGACTCTTGTATCGGTCTGTCGGGTGTCGTACGTTGCGGGTGCTTCCCCGTTCGTTTCGCTTCCGAACGGAGATGCACCGTGCCGGCACTCGCTATCTGGTCACCCGAGGATGGGATCCTCGGTGCGGTTGCCCCGTTGGCGCTGGCCGCAGCGGCCGGCACCGCGCTGGTAGTCGATCTGGATCCCGGCGGTCCCCGGTACCCGGGAGCCGCGACGCTGGCCCGTCTCGTCGCCGACGGTCCCCGCCGGTCCGATCTCGAGCCGGACGGCAAGGGGGTGGCGGTGCTCGCCAACGGCGGTATCGAGCCCGAGGCTGCCGAAGAGGTGCTCGCGGCGTTGGTCCAGGGATGGCCGGCGGTCGTGTTTCGGCTCCCGGCGGATCACCGCGGCGGAGATGGGGCGGTCCCGATCCTGCCGCTGGTTCCGGGGAACCTCCTCGTCGGGGTCTCGTTTCCTGCGGTGTATCAGCGGTCGGGGTGGAACGTGGAACCGCCGGGGCCGGGAATCGTTCTCCCCCGGCCGCGGCGCGCCGTCCTCGGAGCGCTGCTCACCGGGGTTGCCCCCAGTGTCAAGGATCCGTGGATCAGGGCGTTCCGGCGGGTCTGGGAGCGGCGATGGGTGTGACCGACAGGATCGTGGCCAGGTTGTTGGAGTCCGATGTGCCGCTCGAGCGCGGTGCCCTGGTGGTGGCGGCCGGTGGCCTGCTCGCCGAGGAGGCGCCGCTGGCCTCACCCGAGATCGTCGGCGACGCGGTCGATGCTCTCGTGGGTCTCGGACCGTTGGAACGCCTGCTGCGTGATCCGACGGTGAGTGACGTTCTCGTCAACGGCTGTGATGAGATCTGGGTGGAACGCAACGGGATCCTGGAGCGGTCCCAGGTTTCGTTTCCGGACCCGGAAGCCATCGTGGCCGCGGTGGACCGGGTGATCTCGCCGCTCGGTCTGCGCATCGACCGCTCCAGCCCCGCTGTCGATGCCCGGTTGCCCGACGGTTCGCGTCTTCACGCGGTCATCCCTCCGGTCGCTGTCGATGGCCCGATCATCGCGGTGCGACGTTTCACCGAAGCGGTTCCCGATCTCTACGCTCTGGTCGCCGCGGACGGCGTGAGCGAAGAAGGCGCCGAAACGCTGCGCAGCGCGGTGACCGAGCGGCGCAACCTGCTCATCACCGGCGGCACCGGGTCCGGCAAGACCACGCTGCTCAACGTCCTGTCCAAAGAGATCGACCCGGCCGACCGGACGGTCACCGTCGAAGACGCCGCCGAGTTGAAGATGTCGGGCCATGTCGTGCGCCTCGAAGCGCGACCACCCAACGCCGAAGGCGCCGGCGAGGTGACCCTCCGCACCCTGCTCCGCCACGCACTACGCCTGCGCCCCGCCCGGATCATCATCGGCGAAGTCCGTGGACCCGAAGCCCTCGACATGATCCAAGCGATGATCGTTTTAGGTCCCTCACTGTCCCTCGCCCTCCCGGATCGGCGGTGCGGCTGCCACCGCGGCGCGCTACACGAGCTGACGCGGGAGCGTTGCCCTGTCGATTTCAGGGGACGCTCGGTTCGTGATGCG
>PVMS01110839.1_pt1 | contig 20940 bp, 25 predicted proteins | sample 1853461 | NCBI WGS metagenome assembly PVMS01 (sample SAMN08582032, study PRJNA380276) | Marine sediment metagenome, whole genome shotgun sequencing project. | isolation source: ocean sediment barecode stripped | collected 2017 | reverse complement strand
TTGATAAAATTTCGTCAATTCGAGTGAATTTTATATCTGATAAGAGATAAAATTAGTATCGAGAATAGAAATTTTATTTAAAGAAATAGTTCTCGATACAATTTTTTATCAAAAATCACTCGAACTGACATTGAATTCAATATAATATTCCAAAATGCACAACGGGTATCTTTATTGTAGATTCAACCCAGTTTAATCAATTAAGAAGCTATTAGATTTCTTCCTTTAAAAACACATGAAATTCTTGTTTATTATTCTCAATAATGTAGTCTAACATTTTCTTCACAAGATGTACTCTGTCTTTACCTCTTACATTATGTGGATGCATAGGGTAAGTGAAAAAATCAATTTGAACTTTATTTTTAACAGCTTCTTGTAGAAGTGTCATGCTATTTTGAGGTACAACAGTCGGATCTACACTTCCGTGAATGAGCAGTAGCTTTCCATCTAAATTAGCAATATAGTTATGAACTTTTGCTTTTTCATATCCCTCAGGATTTTCTTGAGGGGTATCCATATATCGTTCACCATACATTACTTCGTAATATTTCCAATCTGTAACAGGCCCGCCCGCGACCGCTGAAGTAAATATTCCTGGATTTCGTAGCATTAAACTTATTGTCATAAACCCTCCATAACTCCAGCCATTTAATGCAATTCTTTGGCTATCTACATATTCTAATGATTTTAAGAAATTCACGCCGGCCAGTTGGTCTTCAATTTCAACATCTCCTAAATTACGATGGATGCTACTTTCAAACGCAAAACCTCTATTGGCTGAGCCTCGATTGTCTAATGTAAATACTATATAATTCTCCATCGTAGCAAAAGCAGGCATCCATAAACTTGAACCTGCCAACCAGGTATTTCTTACTAATTGGAGGTGAGGACCACCGTACACATAAATCAATACAGGATATTTTTTTGAAGCATCAAAATCTGCTGGTTTCAAAATTTTTGCATACAATTCGGCACCATCATTTCCTTTTAAAGTAATAAATTCAGTTGTCCCTAATTTATAATCTTTCAGTGAGTTTTCGGCCTTAAAAATAGATATTGTTCCTCCTTTTTTAATATCAACCAGATCGATATTATTTGGAATTGTTAAACTGTTGTACTTATCAATTAAATAATTACCATTTGTACTTAATTGGGTTTTATGTGTTCCGTTTTCTTTTGTAAGCCGGATATATTTACCTGATTTTAAGTTAACCTTGAAAGTATGAGATTCTCGTGCATCCATACCTGTTCCGGTAATAAACACATTTTCCCCGCTATGATCAAATCCTAATATACCGGTTACTACCCAATTAAATTTTGTCAGTTGCTTTAACAATATACCTTCAGTTGTGTACAGGTATAGATTCATAAACCCGTCTCGTTCACTGAACCATAAAAAATCATTTTCACTATTTGGCAAGAATACTGCATCAAATTCAGGCTCTGTCCATTTGTCATTGGTTTCTTCAAATATGGTGTTTACCTTTAAACCTGTTTCACTACTATATCGATTGTACCATACATGATTTTGTTCACGATTGATTTCTGCAACCAGCACATATTTTTCATCTGGGGTCCATGATAAATTTGTCAAATAATGCTCGTCAGAAGTATCAATATTGAGATAAATAGTTGTTTTTTTAGCCAAATTATAAATTCCAATTTTTGCAATTTCACTACCTTGTCCGGCCATTGGGTATTTTATACTATTCAATGATGCCGGATAGCTGGTTATATCGACCAATGGATATTCAGATACGTTGCTTTCGTCTTTTTGATAAAAGGCCAGATAATTTCCAAAAGGACTCCAAAATGTACCTTTGTGAATTCCAAATTCACTTCTGTGAATGGCTTGCCCTGAAACTATATTTTTATCCCCGATAGTAGTTATAGCTATTTTTGGATTTTCAACAGTCCCGAAATATAAATTATTATCGAGGGTATACGCAATAGCCTTGGCTTTAGTATTGTATTCACTGTTTTGAGCAGCTTTCTCAAATAGTAATGAAGATGTCTTAGAATTGTTGATGTAATTGTACACTTCAATTACATTTCCATTTTTAAATGTGAACTCAGTAGTGGTTATTTTATTTAGTTTAGGAATGTTTTTTAAATCCTCATAGGATTTTTGAAGTTCTTTAAGGGTAACTTTTTTAAAAACTTTATTGTTCTTGGCATCCGTAAAAATAAGTTCATTATTTCTTTCAAAAACATAAGTATTAGAATTATTAACCCAACACAAGTTGGATAATGATTTGGGATATAGACCATTGTAATAGCCCAATACGGCATCGTCTATAGTCAATTCTTTTTGTTGTGAAAAACTAAACAAGAAGGTACATAAAAATAGAATTGAGATCATTTTTCTCATGAGATGGGATGTTTTGTAATTTCTTACAAAATTAATTAATTAATCGTGTTTTAACCTGGTGAATATCAGTTCTGGATTAAAAATTTAAGCGGGCCATTATAGGGTAATGGTCTGAGAACTTGACATCATAGGTTTTGAAATTGTTGATGTCAATATTTTGATCTACTAAAATAAAATCAATTCGCAAAGGGAAGTTATAATTGTATGTTTTTCCAAACCCTTTTCCGGCTATTTCAAAAGCATCATTTTTAGTTGTTTTCAGTTTATTGTAAACCCATGAAAAAGCATTGTTATTGAAATCGCCACAAATGACAGATCTGTATCCTGTTAGTTCCTGATGTTGAATTATTAAAGTAGCCTGATTGGTTTGTTTTTTAAAGGCTTTTTCAACCCTAATTTTAAATTTTTCAGAATTTTCTTGTGTTAAAGGCTCCTCTTTTGGATTGATCTTTAACGATTCCAGATGAACATTGTAAACTCTAATAGTATCATTATTTCTTACGATATCTGCAAAAATTGCATTATTTGTGCTATTCCGAAAATCTAAAGACCCTGAATTGATAATTTTAAATTTCGAAAAGATAGCATGACCAAAATTGTTTTGACTTGTTCTGATTTTTACATATTCATAGGGATATTTAAATCCAATATCAGTCGAAGGATGAAACTCCTGAATACATAATATATCAGGTGATTTAGTATTGATGAATTCATAGATATATTGATCTACATTGTCTCCTTCAATCCAATTGTACAGATTGAACATACGAACATTATAACTCATAATTTTTAGATCTTCAACAAGCAACACTTTTTTTTCGGTGAAACTATAAAACTTATTGATGTATTGAAATCCGATAACGAGAACAATGGCTGATAAAAGAAACTGACGTTTTAGTTTTAACATCCAATACACCATAAAAACTAAATTTACAATAATGAGAAGAGGAACGGAAAGACTTAAAAAGGAAATTAGTGAGATGTAGTCAGGAGAAATATAATAACTTAAAAATGAAATTATTAGAGTGGCTGCCATTATCGAGTTGACAACAAACAGTAGTTTATCTATTACTGATAATTTTTTCATTGATTTTAGAATTATTTTTTTCCTGCACGGAATAAAAAATCCTTTTCTTCTTTTGTTAAACTTTCGTATCCTGATTTACCGATTTTATCTAAAATATCATCTATTTTTCGTTGTTTGGTTTTTGAAATATCATTTTTCGTTGTTCTTTTTTTAGATTTATAGACCGTTTTTAAAGGGTCTGACCTTTTGGGTTTGAACACATTCACAAAAAAATCAATTATGTTTTCAAACCATTTGCCTATGTCATTTCCTTGTGCTAGTTGTTTTGCATAAAAAAAACCAAATACAGCGCCACTTAGATGAGCAATTGCACTGCCATTGTTTACATTTGCCAACTGCAATATGCTTAAAGAGACCCAAATCGCCGCCAACACCCATAATTCAACGCTCCCAATAAATCGTAAACGAATTGCATAGCGTGGAATTTTTGTCGCTAATGCCACAAAAACTGTTGAAACTGCTGCGGAAGCTCCTCCTAAGGGAGCACCACTTTTTTCTGTGATATAGTAGTAAACTAAAAAAACAACAGCACCAACAATAGCACCTAGGAAATAGAAGTTCAAAAATTGCTTTTTGGTGTGAAAATTTAAAAATAAATTACCTATATAGTATAAGATCAGTAAGTTAGATAGAATATGAAAGAGTCTTTCATGAATAAACGCATAACTAATTATTGTCCAGGGTTTGAATAAAAAATTGTCAAAATCAGTAGGTAAAGAAAGCCATTTAATAATAAAACTATTGAAAATAGCAGTAATTAAAAATAGCAATACATTGATGTAAATTATTTTTTCAACTGCATTGGCTTTGTTATAAGCGTACTTTATGTCGTTTAATATGTTCAAATTAGTTCCAGCGTTTAAATTGATTTTGTTTCCAGTACCAGGCAATTATAAATCCGATTAAAGCACCACCAATATGTGCAAAGTGGGCTACATTTCCTACTGAATATTTCGTCATTCCAAAGAATAGATCCCCTAATATTATTACGGGAATAAAATATTTTGCTGAAATTGGAACAGGGAAAAATATCAACGCTAGTTTTGCATTTGGAAAAGCCATTCCAAACGCAACTAAAATGCCATACACGGCACCCGACGCCCCAACAGCCGGGGTATGATATGTCCCATAGAATTCGCCTAATTTAGTTTCTGAAATAGAATCTAAAATTAGCGTATTGTAACTTCCGGTATTTAATATATTTTGAATTTCAGATCCTGATAATCCTATACTGATCAATTGGTCGTAAACCAGATTGAATTGGTAATAATTGACCAGGGTATAAACAATTCCTGCTCCAAGGCCTGCGGAAAAATAAAAAAAAACAAGAATTTGTTTCTTCCCCACATTTGTTCTAAGGGTGTACCGAAAGCCCACAGCCCATACATATTAAATAAAATATGCATAAATGTATGTTGGCTGTGCATGAACATATGGGTTACAAACTGCCATATTCCAAAATCAGGATTTTTAGGAAAATGAAGTGCAAATAAATTTTGTAAATCAAAACCACCTAATATTTTTGGTGCTATGAATAATATAACATTTAGTATAATTAAATGTTTAACGGCCTCTGTAATTCTTCCCATAATTTTAAATGGTTCACAAGTGTTTAATTGTTAAAATATTTATCAATTTCATCTAAATTAATCGTTATAAATGTTTTTTTTCCATAAGGAGAAAACCCTGGTTCTTTACATAGAAACAACTTATTCACTAATTCTTCTTGTTCTTTTAAATCTAATTTTTTTCCAGTTTTGATAGCTAAATTTTTGGCTAAACTCTTTGCCATAATATCAAGTTGGCTAAAACTTGATTCTGGAATATCGTTTTTAATATCCTCTAACAATTGTTCAATAATGATAGTTATTTGACTTTCGGAGATTGTGACAGGCATACCAGTAACCACAATTGCATCAGCAGAAATTTTCCCAAATAAAAATCCTATACTTTCTAAATCTTCCTTAATTTCTTTGATCAAACCGATATCAGATTTATTAAAAGAAATTTCCAAAGGAAACAATAATTGTTGACTCATCGCTTCTTTAACAGTAATATTTTCTAAATACTCCTCATATAAAATACGTTGATGAGCAAAATGCTGATGAATATATACAATACCTGATTTTATGCTACTGACTATGAATTTTTTATGAATTTGATAAGTTTTGGCAATCGAATTTTCTTCAGAAAATAAGGATGTGTTTACGGTTTCGGAGTCTACCTCTATATTCTGAATATCAATTCCCGTATATAAACTCTCCCACTGTGATTGAATTTCACGTTTAAAAGGAAATTTTATTGATTTTTGATCATCTGATTTAAAAGGATTAAAATTTGTATCTACCTGAATTAATGGAGATGAAGTTTTTTTATTTTTAAATTCATACGGAGTATCAAATGAAGCTTTTCTTTCAAAATCAAGTATTGGTCCAACATTGTACTGGCCTAAACTATGCTTAATTGTAGCACGAATAATGGCATACAAGGATTTTTCGTCATCAAACTTAATTTCAGTTTTAGTAGGATGAATGTTAATATCTATACTTTTTGGAGGAACATTTAAATATAAAAAATAAGTTGGATAGTAACCATTAGCCAGTAAATTTTCAAAAGCATTGGTTACAGCATGATTCAAATAGGCATTTTTTATAAAGCGGTTATTGACAAAAAAGAATTGTTCACCTCTTTTTTTCTTTGCAAACTCAGGCTTTGTAACATATCCTTGAATTTCTACTAATTCAGTTATTTCATTGATTGGAACCAATCTCTCATTGGTTTTTTTTCCTAAAATCGCAACAATTCGCTGTCTTAAATTACTGGAAATCAGGTTGTAAATTTCGTTATCATTATGAAAAAATGAAAATGCTATATTGGCATGTGCCAAAGCAAGACGTTGAAATTCATTAATGATATGGCGTGTTTCAACACTGTTAGATTTTAAGAAATTTCTTCGGGCAGGAATATTATAAAATAAATTTTTTACGGCTACAGAAGTACCTTTTGAAGCTGAAGCATTTTCCTGTGAAACTACGGTGCTTCCTTTAATTTTAATGTGAGTACCTAATTCTTGATTTTCTTGTTTTGTTTTTAAATCAACATGAGCAATTGCTGCAATAGAAGCAAGAGCTTCACCACGAAATCCTTTGGTGTGTATATTAAATAGATCTTCAGCCTTTTTTATTTTTGACGTCGCATGACGTTCAAAACTAAGTCTCGCATCTGTATGACTCATACCTATCCCATTATCAATGACTTGAATAAGGGTTTTGCCAGCTTCTTTAATTATTAATTTGATTGAAGTCGCTTTGGCATCAATTGCATTTTCCATCAATTCTTTTACAACAGATGCGGGTCGTTGAACGACTTCACCTGCCGCAATTTGATTTGCAACATGATCAGGAAGAAGCTGAATTATATCTGGCATTAGAATAAGGTATGTAATTCAAAAAAATAGGCAGCTAATCCGACTAATATTGCAAGAATTATGGCAAGTCTTAGATTTGCAGATCGATCAGTTGCACTTCTTTTATTTTTTACCCAATCATTTTTTAAACTATTTTTGGAAAGCCTAATTCTTGGAATGTCATCATCATTTTTTTTGTTTCCATGGTATTTCTCTTCCAAATGTTGCAAACGTTCTTTACGCTCGTCGTAATAACGAGGTTTGTAATCAAAAACATAATGTGCACGAGGTTTGAACAATTTACCAAACATAAAATTCAATTAATCAGTAATAATCAAAATTACTGAATTATAAAGTTGTGGTCAAGTTTTGTGAATAAGATGTCTGTTAAAACTCTCTTAAAGCAGCCATTTTTATTGCTGCAATAGCACATTCAACACCTTTGTTACCATGTTTACCACCAGAACGATCTAAAGATTGTTGCCAGGTATTATCAGTTAACACGCAAAAAATAACAGGGACATCATATTTAATATTTAAATCTTTAATTCCTTGTGTTACACCATCACAAACAAAATCAAAATGCTTTGTTTCACCTCGAACCACATTTCCAATGGCGATAATAGCATCTAATTTTATTGTTTCGATCATCCGCTTACAACCATAAATGAGTTCAAAACTTCCCGGAACATTCCATCGAATAATATTTTCTTTTAAGACGCCATTATCTAAAAATGATTGTTCTGCACCCAAATATAAATTTTCAGTAATATCTGGATTCCATTCAGAAACAACAATCCCAAACCGAAATTTATTCGCATCTGGGATTGTTGACTTATCGTAATTAGATAAATTAGTTGTGGCCATTACATCTTATTTTTTTGATGCAAACGTTGCTTTGTTTATATAAACATCAATGTTTTTACCTTCTTCAGAATCTGTATAATCTTTTTTAATTCTATTAAAAATGTCTAAAGCCTTTGAATACTTTCCTATTTCCAATGCAGTATTTCCGGCTTTGAAAAGGAATAATGGTGTAGAAAAATTGTTATCTCTTAAATTAGCAGCTTCTAAATAGTATTCAAAAGCATCTTCAGGTTGACCAATATCTGAAAAAGCATCACCTATGGCACCTTTTGCTGTTGGACCCAACAATTCATCATCCGAAGAAAATTTTTCCAAAAATTCTATTGCTTCTTTGTAGTTTCTCAACTTTAAATAAGATATTCCTGCATAGTAGTTGGCTAAATTTCCTGCTTTTGTACCACTATATTCAGTTGAGATATCAATAAAACCAAACTTCCCGTCAGCTCCATTTAATCCTAAAGTCAGCAAAGAATCAACAGCAACAGGATTGCTTAGAGCATCTTCAAAATAAGATTTAGGAAACGCCAATTCATCAGCAGCTTCCTTTTCATTTGTTGCATTTATGGGTTTAAGGATTAGAGTATACAATAATATAGCTGCCACAATTACAGCTAAAACAATAAATATTGTCTTTTGGTTTCTTATTATCCACTGTTCCGATTTTGAAGCAGTTTCATCTAATGTATCAAAAACTTCAGCAGTAGCTGATTTATCCTGATTTTTATTTTGACCTCTTTTAGCCTTACTTCCGGTCTTTTTATATGTTGCCATTTACTGTAAAATTTGTAGGCGCAAAAATAGCCTTTTTAATTGGAAAGTAAAAATGCAAATGTGTCAAAATTTCCATTTATTTTCAATAATTTTAAACTTTCAAAATAAATAGATGCATTTACGTAAAATCATATTGGTTAATTTTAAAAATTTTGAATCAAAATCATTTGAATTTGAGGATAGAATAAATTGTTTTGTTGGAAATAATGGTGTAGGTAAAACCAATGTTTTAGATGCCATCTATTATTTATCTTTTGCAAAAAGTTATTTCAATCCAATAGCTACTCAAAATATAAGGCATTCAGAAGATTTTTTTATGATTGAAGGAAAATATCAAATTAATGATAAAATTGACACGGTGATCTGTAGTTTAAAAAGAGGAACAAAAAAAGTGTTAAAACGTAACGGAAAGGCTTATGAAAAATTTTCAGATCATATTGGATATTTGCCTTTGGTAATTATATCACCTGCTGATAGAGATCTGATCGTTGAAGGTAGTGATATACGGAGAAAATTTATAGATAGTGTAATTTCACAGTCAAATAAGCAGTACTTGAAGACATTAATAAATTACAATAAGGTGTTGGCACAACGAAATTCCTTATTAAAGTATTTTGCCTTGAACCGAACTTTTAACCCTGTTAGTTTGCAAGTGTATAATGAACAATTAAACACTTACGGTAGTGGAATCTATGATGAAAGAAAAGAGTTTTTATCAGTATTTATCCCAATATTTAAAAGGAGATACAGAGCAATTACAAGTAGCAAGGAAAATGTGAATCTAACTTATAGAACGCAGTTAAATGAAATAGGTATGCTGGAGTTATTTGAACAGACCATTGAAAGAGACAGAATCCTTCAGTATACGAGCACTGGTATCCATAAGGATGATCTGGCTTTTGAAATTGATGGATTTCCAATAAAAAAATTCGGTTCTCAAGGACAACAGAAATCATATTTAATAGCCTTGAAATTAGCCCAATTTGATTTTATAAAGGAACAATCCAATGTAAAACCAATTTTGTTGTTAGATGATATTTTTGATAAATTAGATGATTTAAGAGTGGAACAATTAATATCTTTGGTTAACAATGATGAATTTGGACAATTATTTATCAGTGATACGCATAAAGAACGTACTGAAGAGGTAGTGAAAAAAGCAAATCAACCGTATAAAATATTTCAATTGTAATGGCAAAACGTCAAAATGAATTTCATTCAATACAAGAGTTGATGAATGATGTGATAAAGGAAAATAAGCTTACTAAAGGGATGCGTCAAATAGCTGTGAAAGAAGCCTGGGAAAAATTAATGGGTAAAGGTATAGTATCTTATACAAACAAAATTGAGTTGAATGGAAAGACCCTGGTCGTAAAACTAAAATCCTCAGTTTTGCGCGAAGAGTTGAGTTATGGAAAAGATAAAATAATTAAAATGATGAATACTGAATTAAAGGAAAAACTTATTTCTAAACTTATATTGAGTTAACAGAAGTATCCCAAATAATCCTTATTCTTAAAACGTTTCTCTTCCAGAGAAATGGAAAGAACTTTCAATAGCCGCATTTTCATCACTATCAGAACCATGTACAGCGTTTATACTCATTGATTCTGCAAACAATTTACGTATAGTTCCTTCAGCAGCATCTTGCGGGTTAGTAGCCCCAATTAAAACTCTAAAATCTTCTACTGCATTTTCTTTCTCTAATATTGCAGCAACTATTGGTCCACGTGTCATATAGCTCACTAATTCTCCATAAAATGGTAGTTCACTATGAACTTCATAAAATTTTTTCAGCATCAGCAACTGTCATTTGAGTCATTTTTATTGCTACAATTCTAAAACCAGCAGTATTAATTTTTTCTAAGATTGCTCCAATGTATCCCTTTTCTATTGAATCAGGTTTAAGCATTGTAAAAGTTCTGTTTGTTCCCATTTACTTGAGTTATATACTTTAAAATCGGCGCAAATATATTATTTTTTATATAAAGTTGCGTTATCTATTTGTAATTTTGAACATAAAATTCATAAATAACATTGTTTTCTCCTCTGGCTTCCATTCGAACAGCATTACTCCGATATTCAAATTTTAAAATGCCAAAACTTTTATTTGAAACTACATTTCCAACTCTATATGGATTGGTTTCTTCATTAAAGTCAGTATATGAGTGCGTTAATCCACTGGATGTAAAATCGATTAAAGGATACGAAATACCTTCAATTTGTTTTTTCGAAATTTCTGAAATATGCCTGTCTCCCGAAATAATAATAACATTTTTTGCTTGTGTTGATTTGATAAGGTTTTCAAGTTTATCAACTTCATGAGGCATATTCCCCCAGGTTTCGAAACCATGTTCACAAGACAAAAACTGAATACTACTTACAATAATATTGAACGTAGCAGTAGAATTTTTCAATTCATTTTTTAACCATTCCCACTGTGTTTCTCCTAGAATAGTTCCCTTTCCATATTTGTTGGGTTTGTAGCTTTTATCCGATTCAGTATCAGGCGTAAGACCTGTTCTAAAGTATCTGGTGTCCAGAATTATTATTTTTATACTTTTTTCATTCGATTCATACTCTTTTGAATAGTAAATGCCATTCTGAACTCTATGGTTATCATGTTCCTCGATATCCGTAATAGCTAATTATAATTTTTGCGATTCAACTTTTTTAGGGTACTCAATTCCTCCATCATTCAATCCATAATCGTGATCATCCCAAGTGCCCATCACATCCACATTTTTAATAAAATCAGTATAATCCTTATTGCTTTTTTGCCTTAAATAGTTCTGTTGTAAATAATTCATGTCTTCAGTATTGGAATAGATGATGTCACCTACCCAAATCCAAACATCAGGTTTGTTTTTCTTAATTTCACCCCACAAAGTGTTTGTTAAAGATTGATTGTTGCATGAACCAAAAGCAATGACAAATTCTTTAGTTTTTTTTTCAGTTTTACAAGAAGTTATTGCTAAAAATAATAAGATGAATATTTGTAAATTTTTCAATTTCACATTTTTGAATTTATAGTGGATAAATATACGTAGGTTAGTCAAATAAAATTTAGTATTAAATTGTATATTTGCACTTTTATGAATTCTATTGAAACTAAGGAAATAAAAGAACTTCTTTCGAGTCCGAAAAATATTGTTATTGTACCACATAAAAACCCTGATGGGGATGCTATAGGTGCTAGTTTAGCTTTGTTTTATTATTTGAAAAAAAAAGGGCATAAAGCCACTGTAGTTTCACCAAATGATTATCCGAATTTTTTAAAGTGGTTGCCTGGGTCTAAGGATGTATATAAATTTGATATGCAAAACAGACAATCAAAAAATGCCATAGATGAAGCTTCCATAATATTTTTATTGGATTTTAATGCTCTGCATAGGGTAGGTGATGACATGAAAAACATTCTGGAGGTTTTTACCGGAACTTTTATTATGATCGATCATCATCAAGATCCGGACGAAGTAGCGAAATATTTATTTTCGGATACATCTATATGTTCAACTTGTCAAATGATATACCATTTTCTAGAAAAGTTAGGAGAAACAAATTATATAGATTCGAAAATAGCAGAATGTTTGTATACTGGAATAATGACAGATACAGGCTCGTTCAGGTTTCCATCAACCACTAGTACAACCCACAGAATAATAGCCGATTTAATTGAGAAAGGTGCCAATAATGCTAAAATTCACAATAATGTGTACGATACAAATTCGTTTGGAAGATTGCAACTATTAGGACGTGCATTGAGTAATTTGGTAGTCATAGACCAGCTTAAAACAGCTTATATTACATTATCTCAACAAGATTTGGATGAATTTTCTTATCAAAAAGGTGATACAGAAGGTGTTGTAAATTATGCATTGTCCTTGAATGGAATTAATTTTGCTGCTATTTTTATTGAAGATGTAGATCAAAAAATTATTAAAATTTCGTTTAGATCAAAAGGAAAATTCTCTGTGAATAAATTTTCTAGGGAACATTTTAACGGAGGAGGGCATGATAACGCTGCCGGAGGGAAAACACGAATCTCTATGGACGCTACCATTTCAAAATTTTTAAATGTCCTTTCAGATTATAAGAATGAATTATTGAGATCATATGAAGAATAGTTTATTGCTTTTTAGTTTTTATTTGATGATGGTCTCCTGTTCAAATCCAGTCCCCCGGAAACCGATTATCAGGAAATCATCCTCTTTTATGAAGGAATCAATTCAATTTAATAAAAATCTAAACTCTGGTGAAGAAAAGGCAATTATGGAGATAATTAGTCAAGATTCTTTAATCAATTATATTGCATCTTCATATGGTTTTTGGTATAAATATGTACATAAAAGCGCCAATAATTATTTACCTGAGTTTGGTGATGAATTGACTTATTCCTACGAGGTTTCTGACTTAAATAACGTTTTAATATATAGTAGAGACGCTATTGGAGAAAAAACATATTTAGTAGACCAACAAGATATTATTGAAGGATTAAGAAATGGATTAAAATTGATGAATGAAGGGGATATTATTACTTTTTTATTTCCATCACATCAAGTTTACGGATATCTGGGAGATGAAAATAAAGTCGGAATAAAGCAACCATTAATATATAAAGTTAAATTAAATAAAATCAATACAAAAAAATGAAATCAATAACAAAAATGAAAACAATTAAAATCTTAATAGTCAATACTGTTATCTTAGCATTAATGTCATGTAACAATTCCGGAATTGCCCAAAAATCTTTGGATACTGAATTAGATACAGTGAGTTATTCTCTAGGATTGGATATGGGAATTAAGGTGAAAGCTAATTTTTCAGATATTAATAAGGACTTATATATTCAAGGCTTTATAAGTGCATTGGATTCAACAGATATTTTGATTGAACACAAAGGTGTAAATGATATATTGAGAAATTTCTTCCAAAAGCAACAGGAAGAAGCTAAAAAAAAGTATCAGGAAGAGGCACTGAAAAAAGCAGAAGAGGAATTTGGAGAAGTTAAAGAAGAAGGGATTAAATTTTTAGAAGAAAATAAATCAAAAGAAGGTGTTGTTTCTACAGAGAGTGGTTTGCAATATGTTGTTATAAAAGAAGGTTCTGGTGATAAACCTGTTGCAACTTCAAAGGTGAAGGTTCATTACCATGGTACATTGATTGACGGAACTGTGTTTGATAGTTCAATTGATAAAGGAAAACCAGCAGAATTTTTTGTAAATAGAGTTATTAAGGGATGGGTTGAAGGTCTACAATTAATGACTGTCGGATCTAAGTATAAATTTTTCGTTCCTCAGGAGATGGCCTATGGCGCTTTTCCACTTCCAGATAGTATAATAAAACCATTTGAATCATTGGTATTTGAAGTGGAATTGTTAGAAATAGTTAAATAATAAAAAAATATATATGAAAGTATTTAAGTTTATAATCGTTCTCCTTTCACTTGTTATCATATCGTGCAAACCCACTAAATATACAGATCTAGAAGATGGTTTGTATGCAAATATGGAAACTAATAAAGGTGCAATTTTACTCAAATTGGAATTTGAAAAAACTCCAATAACAGTTGCGAATTTTGTTTCTTTAGCCAATGGCACCAATGATTATGTCGCGGATTCAATTAAAGGGAAACCTTATTATAATGGAATTATTTTTCACAGAGTTATTAAAAATTTTATGATTCAAGGAGGAGACCCAACCGGTACTGGTTCAGGAAGTCCGGGATATAAGTTTATGGATGAATTCCCAACAGATGAAGCAGGGAATTTATTGTTGAAACATGATAAGTCAGGTATATTATCAATGGCGAATTCGGGCCCAACCACAAATGGAAGTCAGTTTTTTATTACACATAAAGCAACCCCCTGGTTGGATGGGAAACACACCGTTTTCGGTGAGGTTTTAAAAGGAATAACTGTCGTAGATTCTATTGCTCAGAATGATACTATTAAAAATATTGAGATTATAAAAATTGGAAATGCTGCGAAAAAATTCAAAGCAACCAAAGTATTTTCAAATTTTTATAAACTCTTGGAGGCCAATCGAATTTTGAATGAAGCTAAAGTTAAAAAGGTTATTGAAAAGACCTTGGTATCTTTCTCGGAAAATTCGGTAAAAGCCAATGAACTACCATCTGGATTAAAAATAACTATTACAAAAACATCAAATGGTGAATTCCCTAAAAAAGGAGTTAAAGTTAAAGTGAATTATGCAGGATATTTTACAGATGGCAGATTATTTGATACGAATTATAAGGAAATAGCGGAATCCTATGGAGTTTATGACCATGTAAAAGACGATTCAAAAGGCTATGCTCCTTTTTCAATTGTTTATGGTCCGGATGCTCGACTAATTGCCGGGTTTAAAGAAGGACTTCAAGAAATGAGGATTGGAGATAGAGCAATGTTATTTATCCCTTCTCATTTGGGATATGGAGCGAATGGTGCAAGCAATGTGGTTCCTCCAAATACCGATTTAGTATTTGAAGTGGAATTGGTTGGAGTTGATAAATCAAATAATTAAAATTAATTTTAGTATTCAATGTTAGATGCTTTTCTTCAAAAAGATATTGAATTACTAATCTACCTAAATAATTTAGGTACAGTACAATGGGATGGATTTTGGCTTGTTATAACGAATAAGTTTAGCGCCATTCCATTGTATCTTGTATTACTTTATTTTACGTACAAACAATATGGTTTAAAGAAAACCTTTATCGCCATATTATTTATAGTATTTTTAATTACTATATCAGATCAAACAAGTAATCTGTTTAAATTTGGTCTTAAAAGATTAAGACCTTGTCATGACGAAAGTTTATCACAATTAATACGTTTAGTAAAAGATTATTGTGGTGGTATGTATTCCTTTTTTTCAGCACATGCCTCAAATGCAATGGCAATTGCAATCTTTTTTAGCTTGACATTAATAAAAAAGCTTAAAATCATCGTCCCTATTTTGTTAATCTGGGCATTTTTAGTTGCTTACAGCAGAATATATATAGGCGTTCATTTTCCGCTGGATGTTGTCGCTGGAATGCTACTAGGATCTTTGTACGGATTCATGGTTTATAAATTATTTAAGTTATCTCTAAATAAATTTATGGGTCAATAGAAGTAGTAATAAACTACTAAAATCGAAAATATTATGAATTGATTTCATAGATATTTTTGTTGAATGGATTTAAGAATATTAAAAAGAAAATTACTCCAAAAGCCAATTCATACAATTCCCATTTTCTATCAGATCCAATAAATACTAAAATTCCAGTTACAACTAAAAAGGAGATGGTATGGTGCCATTTGACAATTGGAACGGCAAATGAGTTTGCGAGATTTTTAATAATTTCAAATTTTCTAAAAAGTATCGGAGTAATAATTAAATAAATAACAAGCACAATAGTTAGTAGTTGACTAAATATAATCTTATTCAACTTTTTTCCATCGACAACTATGTTGTGTAAATTGGTTTCACCCTGTGCATTATTATTTATAAAATAATCTGAGGATTCCACATTAAAAATTCGCTGACCCCATGAAATTTCTTCACCTGCACCAAATAAAAACACTAGCGCCATTCCTAAAATACCAATTTTCCAGGTGATTTTTTTAAATTTATGAAGTTTAAAAAATCGATAGGCCAAAAGGATGCTTGAACAAAACAATAAAATGGCGGTACCATATTCAGCAAATCCATCTTCTTTTGTGTAAACTTCATCAAAATATTGAAGGTTCGTATTTGCAAAGTAAATCCCCATTCCAAACATAAGGATTAAAAAACAATATGCAATTTTGTCCGTTTTAGTAAGTGTATTCATTATTTTGAAGTTTTATTAAACCTATTTCAAGATTTAAAAGTACTATTTTTTTGAAACTAAATAAAATTGCCTAATAAGTCTTTCTTTCTTCTTAGATCCTACATTCAAATTATATGTATCGAGCAATTTTAAATTGTAGTCTAGACCTAATTGAGAAATAATGGCCTCACTATCTTTATTCATTAGCAGTAATCCAAATTTATTTTTAGTTGGTATAATTAAAATATCATTTTTGTAGATATTTTTTAAAATACCGTTATAATCCCAAAGCAGTTCAGGTGTTATCTCACCAATTGAATAGGTTGTAATTTTATTTACAGCTTCTATATTGTGTAAAGAATTAATTGAATTATAAGCGTCATTCTGGTTGAAACTCTTTGAAATGGGCATTCCTAAGGCAAGTAGAGAAACCATAAAGAAAATTGTAAAATAAAATACGAATATAAACTTCTTAATAATTAAGTTCCTGATAATTAAAACACTAATTGATACAGTTGCTATTGATACTAAAATATAATGATAGAGAAATTCTTGAAGTTGTACTTTTAAAATAAAATACAGGGCTATCGGTACAGCGAACCCTATTAAAGCAATGAGTCCAAAATTGAAATAAACAGGGATAGTTTCCTTTTTTGAATGTAAATTTTTGAAATTCTGAATTAAATATTGAATATAAAACCCTGTATTTATAGCTAAAGGAATTAATACAGGAACTAAATATCGAGGCTTTTTTTCAGGAATTATAGAGAGCAAAACCAGCGCACTAATCGTCCACCAAAATGAAAATTTATAAGCTTTTTTATTTTCAATCCTCTTAATTAAATAGGGGTATAATAAGCCAATAAATGCCGGAATGGTCCATATACCGGATTGAGTAAAGAAACTCCAGTAGTAATAAAATGGTTTTACGTTGTAGCTGCTCCAATTACTGGTTTCTTTTGTAGCTATTTCTAAAAATGCTTCTGAATCAGATAATCGCACATACTCAAACCACCAGCCACCTATGATAATAAAAAATAGGGACAGAGCCATTAATGGAATTGCCTTTTTCTTCATTTCTTTAAATTTAAATATAATCCCATAAGAAATTAAAAAAGGCAAAAACAGGGTATATAATGATACTGGACCTTTACTTAGGATTGATAAACCAATAAAAAGGGCAGAAAGCAGTATGTTTTTCCAAATTGACCTATTTTTTTCAAGAACATCAAACAAAAAATACAAACCGGCCAACATAAATCCATGAGTAAAAATATCCCAGGGAGCTTCATTTATTATAGCGAAAATATAAAAAGATGTTATTAAAATCAGACTATTTTGCAAGCCATGTTTTTTTGGAAGATTTAATTTTAAGGTAATTAAATAAATGCAAAATCCAGAGAATAAAACCATTAATGCAGCTGGTAAGCGCAACGCATATACTTTATTTATTCCAAATAACAATCCGGATATAGCTGTCAACCAAGTTGGTAATGGTGGTTTTTGATACCGGGCTTCACCATTCATTGTAGTTAAAATCCAATGGTTCTCAGTAACCATTTCACGAGCTGTAATAAAATTACGAGCTTCCATTATCGTCACATTTGGAACATCCAGATGGACCATCAGCATTAGTAAAACAATTACTGACAATGTTATTAATGGATATTTTTCTATTTTTTTTTAATCAAAATACTTTTCAGTACATCATTTGTTTAATAAACTTAAAAGAGTGCCTGTCAAGACATTTTTTAGTTTCTAGTTAAATTATAAACCAGTTATATCTGCCTTTTCAATATAATAATATTTCTAATATATATGGTTGACCCCATAATATGACCAATAAAAAGAACCGGATCTTTTCTCAAAATAGCATAAACCAATATCATTATGGATCCAATCAAGCTCAATAACCAAAATCCATATGGTAATGATGATTCTTTGTTTTTTTCAGAATAGATCCATTGATATACAAATCGAAGAGTAAAAATTATTTGGGCAATACTTCCCCAAATGAGCAGGGATAATGGTATTGCTTCGTTTTTAAATAGCTTAACAATATCGTAGGTATTATTATTGTATGAATATATAATTAAAAGTATTGGGAAAATCCATAAGAATCCCCTTAAAATCTTCGGTGTTTTAACCCATTCTCCTTGAATTTGTAAATTGCGTATATAAATAAAATACGTAAGTATTTGACCCAGCATAATTGCAAAGTCATCACGTAAATATCCATAAACAAAAAGCAAAAATGAGGCAAATAAGCTAAGTTTCCAAAAAATTGAAGGTGTCAATACTTTTTTACTTTTTTCAGATAAAACCCATTGTAAAATGAGTCTCCCTGAAAATAATAGTTGCGCAAAGAAGCCAATTCCATAAATAATCCAGTTACTCATTAACCTTTTTTAGATATTTGATAGTTAACATATTTTTTTTTCATCCATAAGTACGCAAAACAGTCTATCAGCGGTCCTAAAAGGCGGTTCCACAATCCATATTTAGCTTCACCGGCAATTCTTGGAAAATGCCTTACCGGAATTTGTTTTATTTTACCATTCTGCAATAAGATCATAGCTGGCAAAAAGCGATGCAGACCATTGAACATTGGAATGTTTTTAGCATAGGAAGTTTTGATAACTTTTAGCGGACAACCTGTATCATCCATACCGTCATGGGTAAAAGATCGTCTAATACAATTAGCAATTGCAGATGACATATTTTTCACAAAAGAATCTTTTCTGCTTGCTCTGACTCCTGTAACTAATTCATAGTTATCAATTTCTGCCAATAATAAATTGAAATCTTCCGGTGTTGTTTGTAAATCGGAATCAATATATCCAACAAGTTCAGTATCGACATTATTGAATCCAGCTGTGATTGCCGCACTCAATCCGCAGTTTATTTGAAATTGAATGAAAGAAAAATCAGGATTGTTATTACAAATTTCTTCTATTAGGTTTTGACTATTATCCTGACTGCCATCATTTACAAAAAGTATTTTTGTTTTTTTACTTGCTATTGATAAGTATTTTAAAAGTTCTTGTTCAACACGTTTTAGGTTGTCTTCTTCATTATAAACAGGAACAATAATGGTAAATTCGTAATTCATTGTTTCTTAGATAGTTTAAGCAATGATTCAGCAGCTTTAAAGGGTGTAGTTTTTAAATTTTTAATGTCCTCAGTATATTTTTTCAAAGCTTCTTTTATTCCTGTTTTATTATAAAAATTATTTTTCAACTGTTGGTTGATAGTCTCTAGAAGCCAATAATTATTTTGTTCATTTCGTTGTTTTTCAAAATAACCGTTGGCTTTTGTTAACCTAAAATAATCATCGATCATCATATATAAATGATCAATCCCCTCATTATAAAAAGCACTACACGTGCTCACTTGTGGCACCCAGTTACTTTCTTTAAGTGGGTACAAATGCAAGGCCCGTGAAAATTCATTTTTTGCAATATTTGCTTGTTGTACGTTTTCTTTATCGGCTTTGTTGATCACAATTGCGTCCGCCATTTCAATGATACCGCGTTTAATTCCTTGTAATTCATCTCCTGCACCGGCAAGTTTTAGCAATAAAAAGAAATCTACCATGGAGTGAACGGCAATTTCATTTTGACCAACACCAACAGTTTCAATAAAAATGGTATCAAAACCTGCAGCTTCACATAAGATAATGGTTTCACGTGTTTTTTTAGCAACTCCACCCAATGAATCACCACTTGGAGAAGGGCGTATATATGCGTTTTGATCTTTTACCAAATCATCCATTCTGGTTTTATCACCTAAAATACTTCCTTTGTTAATTGAGCTGCTCGGATCAATTGCTAGCACTGCAACTTTCTTATTTTTTCTTGTAAAATACTTACCAAAGGTTTCAATAAAAGTACTTTTCCCTACACCGGGAACCCCTGTAATCCCTATTCTGATAGATTCATTTGCATGTGGTAAACATTGCTCTAATATGGCAGTGGCTTTATCCTGATGTTTTGGATTGGTACTTTCAATCAACGTAATCGCTCTGCTCAAATAAGTAATGTCTCCTGCTAATATTTTTTTAACGAATACGGATGTTGAAGATTGTTTACTTCTCTTTTGTTTAATATTTTCAATAGAACTATCATTCGTAGTCGATGGTTGCTTAATTCCATCAACTTCATGAAGCGCCGATTCTATTGACTTTTTTTTATGCATTTGTTGTTTTATAAAAATATGTGGTAAATTTAAAATATTTATTTTGATAAAAATGCAACACATAAAATAATGTTTCGTCTTTAGAAATAGAAGTAGCCAACTTAATGAGCAAGACAATAGATTTAAACAGTAAGATTGTTGAAGATTGTAAGCAAAACGATTCAAAGGCACAGATGCGTTTGTATGATTTGTATTGCGATGCAATGTACATAATTGCAAAAAGGTATGTAAAAGATAGCTTTACTGCTGAGGATTTGATGCAGGATGCATTTATCAAGGTGTTTAAAAATATTCAAAGCTTTAAAGGAGAAGTTACTATCGGCGCGTGGATAAAAAAAATCATGATTAATCAGTGTCTTGATTATTTGAAAAAGAAAAGAATTGAGTTGGTATCAATTGAAGAAAAGGAACTTAATGTTGCAGATGAAGATGATTGGACTGTT
>PVMS01018048.1_pt1 | contig 20962 bp, 21 predicted proteins | sample 1853461 | NCBI WGS metagenome assembly PVMS01 (sample SAMN08582032, study PRJNA380276) | Marine sediment metagenome, whole genome shotgun sequencing project. | isolation source: ocean sediment barecode stripped | collected 2017 | reverse complement strand
TATACTGAAAGCCGCGACTCAGCAATCAAGCCCGGTGATGTCTGGAGCCCACGAGCGGAATTGAACCGGTGACCTCTTCCTTACCAAGGAAGTGCTCTACCCCTGAGCTACGTGGGCCGAAATTAACTTTGGAGCGGGTGATGGGGATCGAACCCACATCATCAGCTTGGAAGGCTGCGGATCTACCATTGAACTACACCCGCAGTTGATGTCGAACTAAAGCCATTTCCCACGCCAGCAAAATTTACAAGCTCAATAAAAAGTTAAGCACCGTCTTTTCACATACATTTATATGGCCCATTAATTTAAGGCTCCATGCATGTGTTAAATATCCCTTTTGGGTTCCCGCCTAAGATTAAACGCGTACAGGAGATCGTACCCTGATCAACACGAACCTGGGCAAAACCTCCTGCAAAACCAAATTGTTCCGCATCACGCCACCAGAAAAATCTGGTGGAGGGGGCAGGATTCGAACCTGCGAAGGCTGAGCCAGCAGATTTACAGTCTGCCCCCGTTGACCGCTTGGGTACCCCTCCGCGATGCGGGCCGCGCATTGTCAGCCCTGAAACAAGCTGTGTCAACAATTTCAGAGGAATTTTGCGGTGCAACGTAAATCAAGTCTTGTAAGCCGGTATTGGACAGGCTGATAGCCTCCCATCGTATGTATCTGCCCGTGGCCGGGGTGTTTACCGGCGAGGAGGCCGGGAAAGCATGCTTTCCCGGCATTAATTCAACCAAATATCTTTCCAGCCGTATTTCTGCCTGCTGGAAAGATGGTCTCATTGAATAATACGGACCGATAAGGAGCCTCCCGCCGGTGAATACGCCGGTCGCGGGCAGATTACGCCTTTCAGGCGAAAGTAACCCGCTCATTGACGCCGAGGTCTCGCTTGAACGCGAGCCCCGGATACCTATCAAAGCGCTCTTGGGCAGGCCAAAAACCACCCCGTAAGGGGTCGGAAAAGCTGTGCTTTTCCGACATAAATTCCGGCATTTAGCCTTCCAGCCCGACTGTGTGCGGGCTGGAAGCCTGCCGTCATTTAAATGGTGCCGGCAGAGAGAGTCGAACTCCCGACCTGAGGTTTACAAAACCCCTGCTCTACCAACTGAGCTATACCGGCAAGGCACTGCTAATGCGGGGGCGAATGATAGAGTCGCGCCCGAAGCAGGGCAAGCGCTGGCTTCAGATATCTGCCGCAGTGCAGGAAGCAGTTTCCGTACGAAGGATCTGGCCGGTATCGGTCCGAATTTCATTGGGTCGTACCGTCCGGTCTCCCGACAACCGTACCTGTAACCAAAAATTAGTGCCGGGCTGAAACCGGTCATCCACTCGAGTGTCAAGCCCAAGCTTGCTCGCCTGCTCCATCATCCGATTAGCGCTTGAGCGCAAGCGGAATACACCGAGTGATATACGGTAATCATTCTCGCCAGGAAGTATGTAAGCATCCTGAATGCCAACCGCTACCAGCGCATCTCGCGCAGCTTCCGCCCCACTACGGGAACCCTGGTCGGCAACCTGAACCCAGTGCCCTACCCAAACCTGACCCTTTTCCGTCGTTTGCCGTACGCTTGCCACGCTGCTTTGTAACGCATGGCGTGCCGTATCCGCATCAGCTTCACGCGGAAACGGTCCTACCCGAATGCAGCGATAGCCAACCTTGTCATCACTCGCCACCACCTTGGGCAATATGATGCTCGTCACCGGGCTAACCGACGCCTCGGCCACCATCAGCCCAGGAAAATCCTGCTCGATATAGGTGGCTTCCAGCTTGATGTCCGGCTCAAGGATCCAGTTCTGGTAAGTGAATGCCAAAAAATTCAGCAATAACAGCAACAACACGAGGTTGCGCATCACCCGGCATCCCTAGCCAAATAACGCAAACCCTCAAGCACCAGCAGCGGCACCAATTCTGCCGAGTGGCCGGGCAAGGGCAGCAAAACTTCGGCATCTCCGCCAGTCAAAACCACCAGTGGCGGGGACTCATCCGAGCCGGCTGTTGCCTCTGCCGCCTGGATAATGGCCGAGCGCAGCGCAAATAATGCACCGCGTTGCACAGCCTGCTGGGTATCGCGACCGAACCAGTCGTTACCGCTCAGCCCCCCCTGACTGTTGTTGGCAAATCCTTCTATATCACTGGTATCCCGGTGTAACGACTCTGTCATGAGCACCAAGCCTGGCAAGATAATTCCGCCTCGGTGCTGACCATCCGCCGCCACCACATCGATGGTCACTGCGGTGCCCACATCGACCACACAAATACTCGTCCGAAAATGCTCCCAGGCACCCACAACTGCTGCCCAGCGATCCGTACCCAGCTGCTCGATAGCTGTATAGCCATTAACCACATCGCCACAACGGTCCGAGGTCTTCACGATTCTTAAGCTAAGACCAAAACGCGATTCAAGCGCCTGCGCCAAAGCCTCCTTCAATGCGGTCCCGGCCACGTTGATCGCCCAAACCTCCTCTATGTCCTTTTCGAGGCCTGCGACAAACCGTACAGCCTGCTCAGGCGCAATCCCCCGGTGCACCACCTCACCCGGGTACAGCAGTTCACTGCCCGTGTCGTATGCCCACTTGATGCGGGTGTTGCCAATATCAAATAAGAGCTTCATGGGTTGGTTCTGATACTTACGTCTCCAGTAACCAGGAGGTGTAGCATACCGTCTGCCTCAAGCCGCAATCTGCCATCGTCAGAGATGCCTTGCGCAACGCCGGTTAAAACCTCGCCATCCAACTGTACGGTGACCGCCCGCCCTAACAGATAATCAGCCATGCTCCACTCATCAACCAGCGATGTAAAACCATCTTCAGCAAAGTTGCTCAGCACTCCACATATCTCTTCGATCAACAATGCGGCCGTGTAATTACGTCCAACCGTTGTGTAGCTGCTCAGGCAAGTGGGCGTAATTCCACCGTTAGCTATTACAAATTGCTCGGCTAACTCATTTAACTGGTAATTCACACCGACCCCAGCAACCACATGCAGCGGCCCACCAGCTTCGCCCTGCACATCTATCAGCATTCCCGCCAGTTTGCAGCCGTCCACCACAATGTCATTTGGCCACTTCAGTTGCGCCTCTTCCACACCCGCTTTATGCAGGGCACGCAACACACCAACCCCCATCGCAAGCCCCAGACAGACAAGATTGGCGGGGCTCGTTGTGAAACTCCAGGCTACCGATAAACAAATGCCATGACCTGCAGGCGCAAACCACTGACGACCGCGACGACCGCGTCCGGACGACTGGTATTCCGCCAAACATGCATGGGCTCTGCCCGGTGCTGGCGAGGTCTGTTGCAGCAAATAATCGCTGGTGGACTCCGAAATCCATAAAATTTCCGGTTTACCGCATACCTGCCGGGCAGTTTCGCTGAGTGCGGAGAAAATCTGCTGTTCGTCCAGCAACTCCAACGGTACTGCCAACTGGTAGCCTTGTCCTGCCTGAGCTGCCACTTCCAGTTCCAGTGACTCGAGTTGCCGAACGTGTTTCCAGATTGCGGAGCGGGTCACACCCAGCTCGGTGGCAAGTTCGTTACCCGAATGCAGTTGCCCATCTGCTAGCAGGCAAAGTAACCGTTGCTGAACAGACATCAGGCTCGGCGCGAACGCCCAAGCAAACTAAAACGGATATCGGGCACGCTTTCACCTGCAAGCAACTTGCGCAAGTTGGAGCGGTGCGTATAGGCAACGAAACAAGCTATGCTGCTGGTAAAAACCAATAGATCAAGTTGCCCAGACCAATCATTCACTGCCAGAAAAGCCGGAATGGAAAAGGCTGCCACGACAGACGCCAGCCCAACATAGCCAAACAAATACAAAGTTCCGAGCCAGGTAATCGCTGCCGGGAGAAGTATGACTGGCGCAACAGCAGCAAGTACGCCCATTGTGGTTGCCGCACCCTTACCCCCATGAAAATCGAACCACACAGGATAGCAATGGCCAAAGATTGCGGCGGCACCACAGGCATAGGTGAGCCACTCGCGAGAGACTGCGCCATCAATTCCGATCAAATCGAAACTGAAGGATGGCAAAATCACAACCGGCAACACGCCCTTGCCAATATCAATCACCATAACGAGGAAGGCGAATAGCTTGCCCTGCGTCCTGAGCGCATTGGTACCGCCCGCATTACCGCTACCGGATTCGCGTATGTCCACGCCACCGAACAGCTTACCGATAAACAGCGCGCCATTAAGCGACCCTGCCAGATAACTGAGAAAAACTTTAAACCCGAGTTCAAGCAAGGCTAATCCGCCGGCCTTATCAATACGAGCCGGGGATTGTATCACCTGCAGATTTATGCCCCTCAGAACAATAAATCAGAGTTTGCTGGTTTTTACCTGCTTGATAACGAATGGAGCATCAGGAGTAGTTGAAACCTGCGATTTACCAGCCAGCCGTTTCCGAACTGAACCAAACCAATTCTGATTTGTTGAGGATGATGACCACCAGCTTGAACGCGGCTGGCTGCGCTTTCCTCCTGGATTCATGACGCTTGCTCCCTGCATCGTCAGACCATGGCTCTCTTTATAGCTATTTCATTTGGTCTGATAATTTATTTTAGTATTTATGTGACACCATCACTGTATGCTCGCCCCCTGAGAGTTGCAAGTGACCCCATAGGACTCGGGGTTAGATCCAGTGTGGACAAGCACTGGCAAGAGTTACACAATTGTTACACGGCGCGATTGACCCATCGGAACAGTCGCAACAAGCTTTAGCTCGCGCTTAAACACACTCGATCAATTTATACACACCGCAAGTCACGGGAAATAAGTATGAACAGATTAGGACTTATTGCTACTGCTGTTGTTTTGCTGGCCGCCTGTTCCAGTGAGCCGCCAGAACACTGGGGTGTTCTGATAGATGGCGAGTGGATAACTATTATTGATCTGCACACACATACCGGCGAATGGGACATGATGCCTCCGGGGTTTCAGGCGCGGTTAGCAGAGCGCGTACCTGCCGGCTTCAAGTGGTCGATGTCCCCGGTAACCAACTGGATGCTTAACAGCGACAACATACTCAGCCAAATGAATAACGCCGGTATTTATGGCGCTGGTGTTTTCGCGCTCTACAGCCCGCACACCACCGGACTGGCGCCCAATGACTTTGTCGCGGAGAAAATAAGTGCAAATCCCGAACGCATGTACGGCTTTGCCAGTATTCGGGTAGATCGCTGGAACGAAGACAGCACGGAGCAATTGGCTGAACTCGAACGAGGCGTGCAGTTGCCTGGCATGGTAGGCATCAAGCTGGCGCATGGGCACCAGCAATTTCGTTTCGATGATGAGCGCTTTTATCCGATCTATGAAATCGCGGGCAGGCTCGGCAAACCAATATACCTGCACACGGGTACCAGCCCGAATCCAGGGACCCGTTATGAACCAGAGTACGCAGACGCGTTGTATCTGGAAGAAGCCATAAAAATGTACCCGAACACGATTTTTATTCTCGGTCACACAGGCTATGACAGTAAGGATCAAGCACTAACCTATACCGACTCGGCTATTTATCTGGCGATGAAATACGACAACGTATATATGGAACCTGGTGCACTTGGCGCAGATCGAGCGGAACACGTGATCGATGATTTTGTAATCCGCCTGAAAAAGGGCGGCGTATTACACAAGGTTATTTATGGGTCAGACGGCGTGCAGTTTCCCGGTTATCTAAAATCTCATCTTGATGCCTATCTCGCAGCAATGCAGAGGAATGACTACACAGCCAGCGAGATGCGGCAGGTATTATCCGGTAATTTCATCAGCATTTTTGGAATCGGTGTTGCACCCTCTGCTCCAGTGGCTGCAACATCAAACGGGGCAGGAGATTAGACATGCTTGAAGGTACAAAAAGAATCATTCAACTTATCCCATTTGCCCTGGCAACCGGTGGTCTGATAGGTGCCTGCAGTAATGTGCCCGAGGAAAGTTTTACAACAGTTACAGTGAACGGCAACGTCCGCATGATTGCGGGGCCAGTGCCTGCCGGCAAGTTTCATTTCCGACTCTACAACCTTGAATCACTGGAAGGCGATTTACGTCACCCACTCGAAGAGATAGAAGACTTTGAGAGCGAAACACCTGAATTCAGCCATACCTTTGAATACCCGCTGCACAAGGGTGAAGGCCTCGCAATCCATGCCTGGCTTGATACGGATGGTGATGGAGTTTTCTGCACCCCGGAAAAACGGATCGACCCGAGTGGCTTAAGCTGGGTCGGTGAAACACCAAGCGGCAAAGTAGTGATATCAATCACGCTGTCGGATAACTGCCGGGCAGCGAACTGGTTCTACCCGCCAACTACCTGAACCTGACAATCTTCCGGGAGTTTAAGGCTGCGTACGCTAGCGTGGGTGCAACCAATCAGGCAAAAAACTGTAAGGGTCTACTGCAACATTTTTGTTATATAAAACGTTGCGCTGATCCAGTAACGCTTGCGCAGTTCCATCCTTCCACGCATCAAACAGTTCGGTGCACCCACCGACCAACTCGCCACCAATGAATATTTGCGGGATAGTCTTGATAGAGGTTCGCTTAGTCAGCGCTGCACGAATTTTCTTTCCTCTGGCGCCTTCCTGATAGGCAACCGAATCCAGATCAACTGATATGAATTCAAGCTCTATTTTTTTAAAAAATTTACGCACTGACCAGCAGAACTCGCACCATTCAAGCGCAAACATCACTACCGGCTGCTGCAAATCCGTAACAGTCTTTTCGACAAATGCATCAGCATTCACAACTTCTTCCCTGTCACTAAATCAAGTTTGATCTGTAACCAGAATTAACCAAACTGATAATTCGGCGTCGAACGCGATATTTCTTGCTCGGCTTCATTCATATCAGCTTCTATGTCTTCAAACAAAGGCGTAGACAGGTAACGCTCTGCCGTATCCGGAAGCATGCAAAGCACCGTACTCCCTTCTGGCGCTTCCTCGCAGATCTTGAGCGCACCTGCCAGCGTCGCACCACTGGAAATACCCACGAAAATACCTTCCTGCTGCGCCAGATTACGTGATGCCTGCAACGCATCGTTACCGTTTACCGGCAATATACGGTCTGCTAGCTCAAGCGTGATCGCATCTTCCGTCAACTTCGGAATAAAATCCGGTGTCCAGCCCTGCATAGGATGGGGGCTGAAATTTGAGTGACTCGCAGCCGGCGACCCATCAGCATTACGCTCCTGTGCCACACCGCTGGCCAGCAACTGTGCATTATCTGGCTCGCACACGATTATTTTAGTCTCCGGTCGCTCCTTCTTCAGAACGCGGCCGACTCCTTTAAGCGTCCCACCGGTACCGAAGCCCGTTACCCAGTAATCAAGCCGCTCGCCTTTAAAGTCCTCGAGAATTTCCACCGCGGTTGTGCGTGAATGCATGTCCGCATTGGCCTCATTTTCGAACTGGCGGGTCAGGAACCAGCCATGTTCATCTGCGAGTTCCTTGGCCTTGTTAATCATGCCGCTGCCTTTTTCGGCAGCCGGTGTCAGTACCACCTTCGCGCCCAGAAATCGCATAATCTTCCGACGTTCGATACTAAAACTCTCCGCCATAACGCACACAAACGGATAACCCTTGACCGCACACACCATCGCAAGCCCGATGCCAGTATTGCCACTGGTGGCTTCGACCACAGTCTGTCCCGGCTTAAGCTCACCACTTTGCTCAGCGTCTTCGATAACGCCCAGGGCGAGCCGGTCTTTCACCGAACTCAACGGATTAAATGATTCCGCCTTGGCATAGAGGTTGATCCCAGCTGGTGCCAGCTGGTTAATTTTAATGACGGGCGTGTGACCTATTGTTTCCAGAATGTTTGCGTAAAGCTGGCCCATGATGACCCCCTAAATAGTTATCAACGATTTTTTAATGGTTATTCGTTGCTCGCAAAATACCTATATCAGAATATTGTTATAACCCGACCAGCCCCGAACCGCCCTGGGGCCCCTGGCCTGGAATTACGATGGACGATGCCTGTTCACGACGCAACTCTTCAAGCTTCGCTGCCATCTCCTCGACAGCCTTTTGAGCCTCTGCGCCGAAATTCTCAGCAGCTTCAGCCATATTGTCGCCCGGTATGTCGAAATTCAACGGCATCGGTCCGGCAGCAGTCATGACTTGCGTGGCCCCCATAAAAAGTACCGGACGCGAGTCATCCATATCACCCGCGGCAGTGACCGGCGTCATCTGTCGAATAGTGCCTACCTTGCGGTCGGTAAACGAATCCTCCCGGTACAAGCCATCCTTGTCAAACTCGGGTACGGGCACTTCACTTTCCTGATTCATGTCTAGATGTCTCCAATAAAATCGCTAATGCTTAATCGCTGACTAAATTCCAGGTGCGGCCGAGAAACTTCAATAGATCGATTTGGGATCTGTTAAACGCGTCCGCGTTATACCCCATGGTGTAACCTTCGTCATGCGCACAATGCGACAAGGCCATGAATGCTCCGAAGCCACTGTCCATGGAATAACCGCTGGTCATCTCCAGGTTGCTGCCGTCTTTTTTCCAACGCATGATACAGTCACGCGTCACCCACCAGCCTGGCTGAAAAGCCTGTGGTTCCGGGCTATCCCAGCCATGGCCAGCCGTCTCGTAAACGATCAGCTCAACATCGACACCCATACTCTGCAAGCGCTGCTGAAACTCTTCGCATTTGGGTATGGACATCGACTCATCCGCGCCCCCCATCATGATGAGTAATGGGCTACCTTCGACACGAAAATCATCGAAGGCAACACCGCACCCTCCGTAATACATCGCGTAGGCAGAAAACCGAGGACCATCCTTACCCAGCACATTCTCAATCACGGTCTCGAACATCATGTAGAGCGTTGACCCCGCACCCAGAGAGAAACCGGTGACACCAATTTTTTCGACATCTATAAACGGATGATCCTGCAATGCCTGCAACGCACTCAGAGCGTCTGCCATTTGTGTATAGATGGGCGCTTTTTCCAGACGTTCGAGATAGTCATCGGTCTTTCTCAGGTTTCTAGATGTAAATGTATCTATCGCCAAACCCGCGATGCCATTGTCTGCCAGGTGCATCGCCAGATTGATGTTGCGACCTCCCCACGCGCCCCCCCGAACCGTGCAGTATGACCATCGCTGGTACTTTATTCTCTGCAGATGCATTCTCGGGCAATACCAGCGTGGCTCCGACAGTCTGGTGAATTGCGTTGCTGCCACCGTCCACAAAATCACTGCCACTTTTGGCATTGAAGCTCTCGAAACCAATAACCCCTTGGAGTGTTCGGTCGAAGGTGGTCGGGTAAAAAACGTTAACCGGGTCAGCTGACTCCGGTATCAACTGAGTGGCGCCGTAGACCGCGAGCAGCAATACACCGACAACAAGTAGTCGTTTAATCCATTTCATGCTTATAATTATTTTTTTTACGCAAAACCTATAGACGTGCCCATTGTATACCGCATTCCAACTGCACGCTTAGTCATCCGGATATTGCTTACCGAGGGTATTTGCCTGGACGTCTGATTAACCAGTAAATGACGATCATCAGGCCCACACCCATCATGATCTGAGCAAATGCGAAAAAGGCATCAGATGACGCCGCTCCGGCAATGCTCCGGGTGATATTAATCAGGGCATGCCAGATCACAATCATCAGCACACTGCGAGTCTTGTCATACAGCAGCGTTGACCAGGTAGCAGCACAGAAAATACCGACCGAAAGACCGAGCCAGGCTCCCAAAGCAAATTCCGGCCGCATCAGAAATGACGGGAGATGCCAAAATAACCAGACCGGCCACAACGCCAAGGTGGCAAGTAAGGGCCCGAAGCGGCCGCGCAATAGCGGCAAGGCAAAACCGCGCCACCCGGGCTCCTCACCGATACCCCGTAGTACACCGCCCATCACAACAATCTCTAGCAGCTTGCCGTTTGCAATTAACTCACTGAACAGCATTCCCGAAAACAGCTTCGTTATCTCTCCGGCCATCGCCAGCGCTATCAGCATGACGGCAACGGGAGACAAAACCGCTGCCGTCAACCAGAGGCCCGGTACGCGCCAACGAAACAGGCTGGTAAACAATTGCCCTACGCCCGCACCACCACGAGTTACATTGAGGACTATAAGAGCCGCTGCAAACGGGCCAAACGCTGCGAACGCTTCCAGCCAATGCGGCAACTGCAAATCGATGACCCCGCGGGCGGTCAGCATCATGGGCACTTCTACAGACCATGTCAGCAGGTAGGTCAGCAAAAAATAACTGATGAGAGGAAACCTGCTAATTAACTTCGTCATAACTTAACTATCAGACAAAAGTACTAAACCAGCCACGCTAGAAACAGGCAGGGATATCCTGAATAGGTTTCATCACGATACTCGATAACGATAAAAACAGCAGCACGTAGACGATCCATGAGGTCGCCCGACGATCGACAGTGATGCCCTTATAAATTCCCGCGAAACCGTACAGCGGTGTTACCACGCACAACGCTACCCACTTCAGCGTCGATACCACGCCCGCCATAGCAGGCAAAATGGCAGGGACAGTCGCAGTGGGATCCTCCACCAGCTGACTGACTATCGCATGGAGAAATAGATTCTCTATGCAGTCCAGCACCGACGCCAATAACGGTGCCCACATGAAGATAGCACCTGCACGCATCCACTTTCCGGGCAGGCGCATCGCCAGCAGACCCGTTAACCCGGCCAGTAACAATCCATAACCCCACGCCATCGTGAAGTCACCCGGTATCAATAACTGGGCGAGGCCCACGCGTGCCTCTTCCGAAAACGACAGTACGAGGGACGTCGCACGCTCGGGTGTAAAAGCGAGTTGCAGGCATACGAGCTCGGATATCCGTTCCTGGCCTACCAGCTGCGCCGCCGGTTGCATTAGCACACCGACAGCATAAGTAAACACGCCGACACCTGTAAGTGCGATTAAGCCGAACAGCCGCGATGCATTCGGCATTCGCATCAAGGCCTGCATACATACACCCCCTTAAAATAATTTACCGCTTTAAGTCTGCACCATGCCATCATCAAAACCAATTGTGACCAACCCGGCAAGCATTGAAAAACACAAGCCGACCACAGCTTGGTTTTGCTTCACTCAAGGTCTCAGTTCGGGTCGATTCCGAAAATATTCAAGCGCATCCGGATTCGCTATTGCATCCATGTTGATCACTGTTTCACCGTGAATTATCGACCGAACCGCCATTTCCACCGGTTTACCACTTAAGGTTCGCGGAATTTCCGGTACCGCAAGAATCTTCTCGGGCACATGTCGGGGACTGGAATTAATACGCACCGTGTCACGTATCTGCTGTTCAAGCGCTGTATCCAGCTCTAAACCATCGCGAACAACCACAAACAGAATAATGCGGCTGTCGTCACCCTGCCGCTGACTCACGGCAATACAATCTTCAATGGCCGCCAAACTCATGGCCGGATCACAAACCTCCGCTGTGCCGATGCGCACCCCTCCCGGATTTAAAACGGCATCGGAACGCCCGTAAATTTTCAGGCCACCATGGATGGTGAGTTCCGCTAAATCACCGTGCGCCCAAACACCCGGGAAGCGCTCGAAATAAGCCTCTGTATAGGCATTTCCGGCGTCGCCCCAGAATCCCAGCGGCATGGAAGGAAACGGCCGGGTGCAAACCAGTTCGCCCACCTGGCCCGTCAGCGATTCACCCTGGTCGTTAAAAATATCCACCGCCATACCTAAACCACGGCACTGTAATTCCCCGCAGTACACGGGCAACAGTGGATTACCTAATGCAAAACACGAGATCAGATCTGTGCCACCGGAAATAGAGCAAAGCTGAATATCCGTACCGAGTACTGCATGCACAAAGTTGTAACTCTCCGGCGACAACGGGGCACCAGTGGAAAGCATTGTGCGTACCGTTGACAGCGCATTGATTGATTCATCATCTGCCACTTTTTCCCCACTCTTTTCTAACGCCGTCAGGTAACTCGGGCTCGTACCAAATACGGTAACGCCTTCCTCAGTAGCCATGCGCAGCAGCACGCGCTTATCCGGATAAAAGGGCGAACCGTCATACAGCACTACCGTTGCCCTGACAGACAACGCACTCACCAACCAGTTCCACATCATCCACCCACAAGTCGTAAAGAAAAAAATCACGTCACCACGGTGGAGGTCCGTATGCAACATCAACTCCTTCTTATGCTGCAAAAGAGTGCCTCCCGCACTGTGTACGATGCATTTCGGTCGACCCGTAGTGCCGGAGGAATAAAGAATGTACAACGGATGATCGAATGGCAGTGATTCATAATGCGGCTCGCTACCCGCGATACAAAAATCGGCAACCATGCACGCCTGTTCAATTTGCTGGATGTCGGGTCTGGTGTCGAGAAATGGCACAACGATCACCTTCTCCAGTGACGGAATGGCTGAGGCAATGTTTGCGGCCTTGGCCCTGCAGTCAATGCGCTTACCGGCATAACTGTAGCCGTCACAGACAAACAACAAGCGCGGTTCAATCTGCCCAAACCGGTCCATTACAGCGATTTCACCAAAATCCGGTGAGCAGGAACTGAATACGGCACCGATACTAGCCGCGGCCAGCATGGCAGTTACCGCCTCCGGGCAGTTTGGCAACATGGCTGCAACTCGGTCCCCCGGCCTGATGCCTGCCTGACGCATACCAGCGGCAAGCGCCGCAACCCTTGATGCCAGCTCAACGCGACTTAAGACGCACCGGCGGCCCCGTTCATCGCAAAAAATCAGAGCGGAACTCTCATCCGCATCTCCGAGCAGATTCGCTGCAAAATTCAGCGTGGCACCTTCGAACCAGCGCGCCGTTTGCATATCGCCGGGCTGATCTAAGATTGTTGTGGCAGGTTGCTCAAACCGTATGTCGGTATAGCGGGCTACTTCAGCCCAGAACACCTCAGGCTTTTCGATTGACCAGCGATAAAACTCTGGATACCCATCAAACCTTTCTCCAACCCGCCCGACAATACCGCGCATAAACCGACCCAGGTGCGAACGTTCTGTCGCGTCCTGGCCAGGCGTCCAAATAACTTGCTCCTGCTTCATAGCTATACCGTCATCCGGTCATCGTCATTCGGGCTATAAGTCAAATAGCACGCTCAATTTGATCGAGGCGTCAGCGCACTGAGGATAACGTTGTTGCCTGCATCACCAACCGGCAGGCACAATGCGATCCTGAACAGCATATCCTCGAGTCGAACCCTAAGACGCAGGTTACATGAATACAGCCGAACTACAGTTCAACATTATTTATACGCCTCATACAGCGCGGCATCTCAGTATGTTTGTCCCAAGCCTGCTGGAATGGATGGACAGCCGCTTTCGGATTATCGCCAATGGCTGCTTGCCGGATGAAGTTCAGCTGCTACAAAACCTTTGTACTACAGATGCCCGGCTTGAATTCCTGATGATATCGGAAGACAGCATGATACCGCACGGTCATGCACTGAACTGGCTCCAGGAACGTACGGATTCACCGTGGTTTTGCTATATGGATTCGGACGTGATCGCGACCGGTCCTTTTATGCAGACTGTAGCAGCACACCTTGACCACGGTGATGTGTTTTCATCGGGACTTCCGCTCTGGCATTCACATGAAGACACGATACTTCCAACTTCCTTTCGTCGCATGCAAGGCTCCCACATCTGGACCGATGATGGCACTTGTATCGGCTGCGATTACTTTGCTGTTTTTAATAACGAATTACTGACCCGAATAATCAAAACTACTAGCATCGGCTTTCAGACCTATCGCTGGGATGATATCCCCGCAGCACAACAGGATTTGTTGCAGCAAATGCACATGGACAAAACCGACTATGACACCGGCAAAGTGCTAACGGCATTGCTGCTAAATGAAGGCGCCCGCTACACGTACGAAGATCTTCCCGGTCTTCGACATCTGGGTGGCTTCAGTCTGGAAGGCTTCAGTGATATCGCAGAGGAAGATGCAGCCTTTATCTATCGAGGCGGCTTTGACAGACTGGCTGTCGATTTCTTAGGAGGTCTGCTGTCAGTGCCTTTACTGTATCTTGCCGACACCTGGTACGGACTTCGACGTACCGCACCCGGGCTGTCCAGGGAAGAACACGACGCTATGCCGCTGGCGGAAAAACGCATACTCGCAAGCCGAATACGCAAACGCATTAATACCGCGCGTTATTTCAATGTAATGATGCGCGCACAGCTGGACGGCATAGAACCACCAGGCTATCCCGTACTCGGCCACCGCCCTGCTGAACAACGTTTGGTCGATGCGGCCAAGCGCATCCGGGAGATCATCGCCAAACATCACCCAGACAAAGCACACTAGGCCTGTTCGTCACCAACCCTTCTTGATGCAGTCCACTATGTAGTCGCGATCATCACCGGTTACCCACCAGCCATTCGGGATACAGATCATTTCTTCGGACAGCTTGTCCAGATTGGGTAAAGGTGCGACCGATTCAGCAACGCAGGAATGCTTGTCGTTACGCTCGTGCACGCGACTAACCATCACGCCCTGCTCTTCCATGTAACGCATGAAATCCAGGCGCCGCTCAACCTTAAGCGTGTAAATCCAGCTGGCTGAGTCCGCCCACTCATCACGACGCAGCAGCGTTACGCCATCGACACCCTGCAATACCTGGTCATAGTGCTTGGCATTGTCTCTAAACCCCTGCAGACAAGCTGCAACATGCGGGAAGTTATACAAACCAATCGTTGCACTTATGTCATTCATGTGAAATTTGTACCCCCATTCCGGAATGTCTTCTTCGCAACGAAAATCGTCCCCGCCTGACTGTTCACGATCAATGCCATACCAGCGCAGAAGTTTGGCACGTCGCTGCATTTCCTCGTCGGGAAGTATCAGCACACCCCCATCACCCGTCGTGAAATGCTTGATTGCCTGCAAACTGAAACAGGCAAAGTTGCCGTGGTTGCCCAACAATTTTCCCTTGTAGCGCGAACCAAAAGCGTGGGCACAGTCCTCTATGACTGGTGGCCTGAAACCAAATTGCTCTTCTGCTCTAGTCTGAATCTCTTTCAAACGATCAAGATCATTCGGATAGCCACCCCAGTGAACGATGGTAATTAACTTAGTGGCAGGACTGAGTTTGCGCTCCAGATCATCGAGATCCATGTTGCAGGTATCCGGATCGACATCAACCCATTTAAGTTTTAAACCATTTGCCAGCAGCGCCCAGTTGGTTGCGGTGCAGGTCAATGCAGAAGTAAGGACTTCATCACCCGGCTGCAAACCAGGCCAACTGCCATCTGCCGACGGTTTTTTAAGAAGATGTGCCGACAAGTGCAATGCTGAAGTTGCAGCGTTCACCGTGACAAGCTGCTGGTTGCCAAAATAATCGCCCAGCACTCCCTCAAACTCATCCACCTTGGCACCCTGACCAATGTAGCCGGACATCAGCACCTCATTGAGGGGCTGTAGCACGTCCTCACTCATGAAGACTTTAAACAGAACGATTTTTTCTCTTGCCATTGTCTTTATATGCTTAATATTAATGTCGGCGACGCAAACTTACCTATTCTTTGCCGATTCCCAGTCAATTTTTGAGGCGCAAAGGCTACCACACGGTTGCCAAGTGATTGAGAATTATCGCACTGCAAAACGTCATAAGCCGTGATTCAGGTCACCGTGGTGAAATTCTGACCTACACGTATTGCCATAACGTGGCTGCCCCGACATGTACTCAATAGCAGGGCTTCTAAAGACTTCTGTATTTTGCGCGCCGAACATAGCAATATTTTTGGGGTCCACAGATAAATAAAAAGGGGCAGTTCACACTGCCCCTTAAATACTTAATTTAGAAATACTTAATTTAGCTCAATACACGATTTATCGAGTTAAAAACACTCACTCAATAACGATACTTGGCTTCCAGCATATACTCACGTGGCGGCCGTACCGTGCGAATATTAGTCAGTCCAGAAGCGACGATGCCGGAAATATAGTCTTCGCTATCGCTCAGATTTCGTCCCCTCAATACCACCGACCAGTTTCCATCTGGTTGATCAACTCCGATAAACCCATTCCAGCGAGTAAAGCTTGGCACTATCAGTTGTTCATCCGGGTCCGCCGCCAATGCAGCCAGGTAATCATCCGAATACTCAATATCAGCGCCAACGATAAAATTCCAGGTCTGTGCAAAAGCTAACGGCGTACGCCAGTCCGCGCCTGCTCGTATTGTGGACTCAGGCAATCCAGGCAATCGATCTGACTGAATTAACTGGCTGGTGCTGTCATCAATCTCCTCATCTGCCAACCCTACGATCAGAAACGCGTTGAATTGTTCGTTTGGCGACCAGTAGGCTTCAACATCCAGCCCCAGCACATCTACATCACCGGCATTTACAAGCGGAAAACTTGCGCCTGTAACAACGGTTTGCTGAATATCACTGTATTGGGCATACCAGGTCGAAGCATTGATGCGAATGGTGCCATCGAGAAAATCGGTTTTCACTCCCAATTCGCTGGACGTCACCGTTTCCGGATCGTATACATTTTGGCTGCATGCCAGATTACCAAAACACAAGGTCTGGAAACCACCTGCCTGGTAACCTTTAGAGACCGAGCCCCAAATCATTGTATTTTCAACAACCTGATACTCCAGAATTATGCGTGGCGTAAATTCCGTAAAGGTTTCGTCCAATTCCAGCGACCAAGAAGGCACGGGATCAAAGGGACTTGTGTCTGAACATCCATTCGAACAATTATTTTCATACTCTTTCTCGTCGCGCGTTACCCGGGCTCCGATAGTCAACGCAAATTTATCCGTAAGATCCCAGGTACCTTCACCATAAATCGCATAACTGTCAGTTTGGGTCTGAACATCTTCAATGGAATCCAGAAAAAATCCCGGAATATTTGGATTATATAACTGGTCACCCTCCTCATTCATATAGTAAAGACCAGCGAGCCAGTGAAAGGGGGCGCTGTCTTCGAACGCATCACCAGAGAATGTAAATTCCTGAGAAATGGTCTTGTTATTTGATGTCGATGCGATGAACGAATCGCCCTCAGCGGTGATATCAAAACCAAAGTCCTCATCAATATCGCTGTAGCCTGTTATCGACCGGATCGTAATAGAATCAAGCTCCCAGCTTAGATTCAACGCACCATTCAGCTGGTCAGTGTCGCCGTAACCTATGTTTGCATCGGGCACCAAGCTGGTATAAAAGCCCTCGACCGGGCTACCGGGGTTGCCGTTATAGGGAATACCGTTGTAACCGTCATTCTCTGCGTCTATATAAGCAAGGCTTAACTCCGCATTAAATACGTCGCCTCCATACCAGTGCAATTTGCCGCGCACAGCGGAGTTAGTGAACTCGCCAAGATCACGACCACCCACGGAGCCACGTTCAATCCAGCCCTCACCCCGATCATGGTAAAGCGCAGCCAACGACCCTGCGAGCTTGCCTTCGATCAATGGCCCACCTACCGAGGCGGTTATTTTGCTGGTCTCGAAATTGCCATAACTCACCGCGGCATCAGCATAAAAATCATCGTCTGGCGTCCGGGTGATAAATTTAACCGCACCCGCAATCGTATTACGGCCGTACAAAGTCCCCTGCGGGCCGCGAAGCACTTCTATGCGCTCAATATCCGTCAGATCAAGATTAGCGCTCGCCAGTCTCCCACGGTAAATATCATCCACATAAAGACCGACCGGTGACTCGGAGGCATTAAACCCCGGGTTCTGTATGCTCGTGCCACGCATGAACACCTGCATAGCTGCCCCATTGGCAGTAACCTCCAGGGTCTGCATATTCGGAACCGCCGCTGCCACGTCATCGACAGCCAGTATCTGCAGTTTCTCCATATCATCAACATTGAACGCGCTAACCGATATCGGCACTTCCTGAAGGTTGGCGTCCCGCCGTTGCGCACTGACCGTAATTTCCTCGACCTGCGCGTATGTTGCCTGTGTAAAAAGTGCTGCCGTGATGACAGTTAAAAATACCCGATAAAACGTCTTCATATATAGCTTGTCGCTTTAAATAAATTGATCCTTGCTAGCCTGTTTTGCGCAGACACTCCACATTAATAATTCCATATCTGCTGCAGATATGCCAGCTTCAAAGACCCTACACGCGAGATCCGTTCCTGCGGATGAAGCCTGGACGCCTGGAGCTCGCGATAAGCAACACATGCGCTGATCCGTATCAGGCCTGAGAACGTATACACTAAAGGAATTCATCCATAAAACAGAGTTTCAACGGTCTGTAACGGTGGTCAAAGTTGCGGCACTCACTGCTACTGTTTACTGCACAAAGAAGTTTTCAACCATGCAAATACTATCAGGCAAAAAACAAACTGATTTCAACAAGCTGCAAAAACGGTTACGCCGTAACGCGGGTCGCGCTATAGCGGACTACCGAATGATCGAGGACGGAGATCGGCTTATGGTGTGCTTGTCCGGAGGCAAGGACTCCTATGCGATGCTGGATATCCTGATGGGCTTGCAACACAACTCACCGGTGGACTTCGAACTGGTAGCCGTCAATATGGACCAGAAGCAACCCGATTTTCCGGAGGACGTACTGCCGAATTATCTTGACCAACTCGACATCGAGTATTACATCGTCGAGAAAGATACTTACTCGATCGTCAAAGAAAAGATACCCGAGGGAAAAACGACCTGCGGGCTATGCTCACGTCTCAGGAGAGGTACCCTGTACGGCTTTGCAGAAGATATCCGTTGCAACAAAATCGCCCTCGGCCATCACCGGGACGATATCGTTGAGACGCTTTTTCTTAACATGTTTTTTGGCGGAAGACTGGCCGCCATGCCGCCTAAATTGCGCGCTGACGATGGACGCAATATCGTCATTCGCCCTATGGCCTATTGCCGCGAGCGGGACATCGCCAAATACGCTGGCCTGAAAGATTTCCCCATTATTCCCTGCAATCTGTGTGGCTCTCAGGAAAATCTGCAACGACAACAAATCAAGGAAATGCTGGTTAACTGGGAAAAAGCCTCGCCAGGGCGCACCAACAACATTTTTCGTGCCCTTCAAAACATCGCCCCCAGCCAGCTTGCTGACACCCGCCTGTTTGATTTCAGCGACTTAAGAATAGACCGCAGTGGAGAACGCGCGCCCTATGCATACGCTGACGACCAACTCCGCACTCATTCCAGCGAGCACTCCCTGCAATTTTTTGACCCCGCCACACTGGAAAGCTAACCCCCTAAGCTATGCCGATACTGATTCCAGAGGTATGTGGCTCAAAGAGATAGCATCCACGTTTGCAGGCCAGAATTTTCGCTTTACATAATATCTGCCATTCACAGCGTTTATTTTTGCACCAAAAGTGTGACATGAACCTCTGCAGGCTACGCTCTCATTAGATTATGGTGCATCCAGTACATGATCTTTTAGGTCAGAAAAGGCGCTGGAGCACACCCACATGACGGTAATTTCAAACAAGTCCCTGGCGACACTATTAATAGTGATCGGGACCCTCATGGTAAACATGAGCATTGCGGCGGACCTGAGGTCTACCCTGTTCGCAGAAACTGATGCACTGATGCAACAGGCACTAGAGGCTGATGCAAACATTTTGTCCCCAAAAAATTTCGCGGCGGCAGAATCTGCTTACAAGCGTGCGGAAGATCAAGTAGCCCGTGGTCGGGCAGACAAGGCCACGAATGAGCTGCAGAAGGTCAATGGCTCACTGGCCAAGGCACTGGAAACAAGCAAGCTGGCCAAGGTTACCTTCAGGGATGCGCTGAAGTTCCGGGATCTGGCGGTTATAGCTGATGCCCGGAAATACGAACCCGAACTCTGGAAAAAAGCTGAATCTCAGTTTAATACAGCCGCAAAATGGCTTGAAGCAGGTAATGTAAAAAAAGCCCAACGTAATTCCACGCGCGCACTTAGCGACTACGCAATTGCAGAACTGGAGGCCATCAAAACTGACATTGCCGGCAACGCACGACGTCTGATAGCCGAAGCCGAAGCAAACAAAGTCGAGCGGTATGCACCAATCACCCTGGCGAATGCCCGGGCACTGGTTGCCAAGATCGAAACTGATATCGATGCAAATCGTTATTCCACGGCAGGCCCGGGAGTGCTTGCTGCGGAAGCAGAGTACGAAGCCCGTCATGCAGGCTATATAGCGAACCAGGTTATGGCGCTAAACAACCACAGCATGACAGGCGAACAACTCATACTCGAGTGGGAACAACCGCTGCGTGACGTTGCGGAGGCACTTGAGGTTACCAACGATATGTCCGCTGGCTTCACGGTCGCGGGTCTTGCAGCAAAATCTAAAGCCACCGACTTGATAGCCCAACACGGTGAACTGACAGCACGGGTCTCTGAGCTTGAAATTTCGCTTGGCGGCACAGAGATGCAGATCGAAGAAACAGAACGTCTGCAACGACAGCTTGCGCAAATCGAAAGTTTATTTTCGCCCAATCAGGCTCGCGTTGTCCGTGAAGGTAACGACCTGATTCTGCGACTGGTTGGCCTTAGCTTTCCGACAGGCCAATCATTTATTGAGACGAAATACTTCAGCCTGTTAACCCAGGTGCAGAATGCGATTGGAGTTTTCCCTGAGTCAACAATTGTTGTTGAGGGACACACCGATTCACAGGGTGCCGACAATGCCAACTTGGGGTTATCACAGGAACGTGCCGATTCGGTACGCGAATACTTTATTGCCAACCTCGCTCTGCCTTCCTCACGCGTCAGTGCTATCGGCTATGGAAAGACCAGCCCGATTGCAAATAACGACACCAGCGAGGGTCGCGCCCAAAACCGCCGCATTGATGTGGTAATCATCGATGCACGAGCCCGGTTAACGACTCAAGCGAACACCGGCCGCTAGAGGCGATGGCTCGGCGAAAATGATGCCTGCCAGTGCAGGCATCTAAACCATTCCTTCATTGAAGCTACATTCAGCTCGGATTTAACAGCCGAATCCACCATAATGGGTTTGCGTAATGTCCCCTGGATCCTGCC
>PVMS01150351.1_pt1 | contig 20977 bp, 19 predicted proteins | sample 1853461 | NCBI WGS metagenome assembly PVMS01 (sample SAMN08582032, study PRJNA380276) | Marine sediment metagenome, whole genome shotgun sequencing project. | isolation source: ocean sediment barecode stripped | collected 2017 | reverse complement strand
TATGGTGCAGTAAAATATTTCCATGGTGGTGTTTTTCCAAAAAAGGTTCTTCTCCAACTAAATTGGAGAAGAGGGTCCAAGGATTCCAGGGGTCAAGGATTCAAGTGTTTGTTTTCTGATGATTTTATCAGCGCTTTTAACATTTTTTTCGATTTCTGCTATGTCTTTTTTTTGCTGTACCAAATTCACTATCCTTCTGCAATATTAGAAGGAATAGACACAAAAGATCTTCTTATCTGTGAAGTTAGACTGTCTCTTTCTTCATTTGAGAATTTGGCTGTTATTCTGTATAGCTTTAATCAGATTTCGTATGACCTTTACCAGACATTCAGCTCTTTGTAATGCTTTAGTATTTCACTCGAACCCTTGAATCCTTGACCCCTTGAACCCTCTGGAACTACACCGACTCATTTGAGATGATTCACTTGACTTGCCTTAATTAGCTACAACTAATCGGGAAATGATCCCCAAAAAATAATAGCTAATCGGATTGATTCCGATTAGCCATTAAGGAGGAAAAAAAATGAAGAAATTATTAGGTTATTTTTATTTATGCAATTTCCTTGCCAAAGAAAGACATTAAACTTGATAATTTCTGCATAAATCGATTAATATAATATAATTAATATGTTACACTATGCAAAATTCAAATTTTTCATTTGTATTTTCTCCATCGCAATAGCCTAAAATCAGATGCATTGTTCAAATTGTTAAACCCCCTTGAAAAAGCATGCCATGGAACTCTTTGATATGATAAGAAAATTGCGATTTCTTCTCGGTTCAAAATTTTGAACCATTTTGAGGGCCAATTCACATAACCACTTAATTTGATTGGGAATAATCCAAACAAGCTTTATTCAAATTTTTGAACCCAAACCTTTTGTTGTGTAAAATCAATGCCTTGAATCTGCGTCCAATTTGAACTTCTTTATTTTCCAGTTGAGTCCGCTTTTACCGATACCGAGTAATTCTGCAGCCCTGGATTGAACATTGTTTGTCAATTGCAAAGCCCTTTCGATCATTTTCTTTTCTATCATCGTAAGGGTTTCATCTAATTGTGCATTTGCGGGTATTCCTTCAATGTGCAACGTATTGTAAACATTATCCCTAAATTCCTTTGGAAGGTCTGATACCTTTATATTATTACTTTGACACAGCACCATGGCCCGTTCAATAATATTTTCCAATTCACGAACATTACCGGGCCAACTGTAATCGTGAAAAAGACGTTCAACATCCTGGTCGAGACCTGTTACAGGGATATCAGACTTTCGTTCATCACCATATTTATTAATAAAATGGTTCACAAGGAGGCGAATATCCTCTCGATGCCCCTTTAAAAGAGGGAGGGCAATGTGGAACACATTCAGCCGATAAAAGAGGTCCTCCCTGAACCGGCCCTGCATCATCTCATCTTTGAGTTTCTTATTTGTAGCGGCAATTATGCGAATATTGACAGAAATCGGCTTCTCTCCCCCAACCCTTTCAAAAACCTTTTCCTGGAGAACCCGCAAAAGTTTCACCTGAAGGCTTTGTGAAAGCTCACCGATTTCATCAAGAAAAAGGGTTCCGCCGTCAGCCAGTTCAAAACGACCTTTTTTCACAGCCACTGCGCCTGTAAATGCCCCTTTTTCATGGCCAAAAAGTTCGCTTTCAAGAAGGGTCTCAGCCAGCGCACTGCAATTCACTGCGACAAAAGACTTATCGCGTCTCGTGCTGTTAAAATGGATCGACTTTGCTACAAGTTCCTTGCCGGTGCCGCTTTCACCCTCGATCAAAACTGTAGCATTGGCTGGTGCAACTTTCCGAATAGTTTCGAAAACATCCTGCATCACCTTACTTTTTCCGATAATATTCCCGAAACTGTACTGTAATTCTACAGCATTCCGAAGTTGCCGGTTCTCTTTGACCACCCGATACATGGCGATGGCCTTATTAACATAAATTACCAACCGTTCGTTGTCGAAAGGCTTTAGGATATAAGTGTAGGCACCTTTCTGCATCGCCTCCACCGCCTTATCTACGGTACCATGAGCCGTCATCATAATGACCGGAATATCCAGTTCTTTAGCCTTGATCCTTTCAAGCAGCTCCATGCCGTCCATGGCAGGCATTTTCATATCAGTAAGCACCAGGTCAACATCGGCATCTCCCAATATTTCAAGTGCTTCATGACCGCTGTGGGCAGTTAGTGCTTCGAATCCTTCTTCTTCAAGAACCGCACTTAATATATGCGGATAATTTTTTTCATCATCTACAATCAGTACGGTCTCCATGACTATACCCCCTGCTTTACAGGCATTTCTACTTTAACGCGAGCGCCGCAAACCGATCTGTTGATAACCTGGATACTTCCGCGGTGAGACTCGACAATATTTTTAACAATACCAAGCCCCAGACCTGTTCCCTTCTCCTTGGTGGTGAAAAAAGGATCCCATATCTTGTTCAAAATATCTTCTGGTATACCTTCTCCTTCATCTTCAAAACATATTGTGACCGTATTGCCACTCGAACCGATTTCAACATGAATTTTACCGCCTTCTGGCATAGCCTGCATGGCATTGATCAAAATGTTAAGAAAGGCCTGATAAAGCATCTCAGGATCGGCTAATATTTCCGGCAGGTCATTGTCATAGTCCTTTTCAATGATACAGCCTTCTTCATTGATCTGTGATGCCAAGAAAGTGATGTTCTTTTCAAGAACGTCTTCAATTCTACACAAAATCAGGTTCGGGCTTCTGGGTTTTGCATAAGCCAAAAAATCTGTTATGATATTATTTAACCGGGAAGATTCTTCAATAATTATACTTGGAATCGAGTCTGAAGGATCATAGCGGGACATCTTTTTCTTTAAAAGTTCGGATGAACTCTTGATTATACCCAACGGGTTGCGGATTTCATGGGAAATCCCTGCCACCATCTCACCCAGTGTGGAGAGGCGTTCTGCGTGACTTAACTGCTCTAAGAGCCTGAGTCTCTCTTGAGCTCTTTTTTCGATGATACTTTCGCCCCTCTTGACCACAAAAAGAAGCACTAAAAAAAGGACGCCCATGACAATAGTGCCAGTTATAATAACCCGTTTCTGGAAATCGAAAATTGCTTTATAATCTTCTGACAAATCTTGTACGATTTCCACAACACCAAGCACCGGACCAGATATCCGGGAAAGGGGCCGTTCTGCCCGTAACGGCGCAAAAGTGATTAATCTGCTATCTTTCGAAAATCCGAGAAATATCTCAACCCAATTGCCTCTTTGAAGCAATTTTGAAGTCGTCTTGCCTGAAACCGCATCCTGAAAGCCTTTACCGCCAGCATCCTTTTTGCCGATTACTGCTTGATCGAAACTATATGAAATCGTATTCTCCATATCGTAAATGTTTACCATATCTACTTCGAAGCTATGAAGTGTACTCCTGACGACCTTGTCCATACGAACAAATTGTTCTTTATTCCTGAGCTGAATCTTGCCGAATTTCAAAGCAACTGGAATGATGAACTGCAAAAAGACCTGGTGGTTAAGATTTTCGACCAGAAGGCTGGCATAGTCTTCACTTTTCTTTTGCTGCATGGTCCTTGCCCAGTGGGTGTTGAGCATGAAGAGGATCAGAGTGCCGCAAAATATTACGATCAGGCTTATAAGTGTAAAGTATTTGACCAGTCTGAAAGGCTTAACTTTTTCTTCTGATGGGTTGAGGTCCATAGATAATCTGTTAATAATTCAGAACGGAAATATTCCATATCCGCGTTTTAATATCTTCAATTGAAAAGTTGACCGGATTGCTCCCCGCAAGCCCCGCCCTTCAGGGCGGGGTCGAGGGGAGCTTTATGAAAATTGCTATTTTCCTTACCGGGAAGCCACGCCCTTTAGGGCGGGGAGCTTCACTCCGGCACCGATAAAAATGATTGAAAACTTACCCTTGACGAACTCGTAAAACGTCTTTTGCGAAAGCAATTGAGCAAAATAGACTTTTTTCGAAGCAATCATCCTTAAAAACATATATTGAAATTGACCATTAAAGTCAAGGTAAAGCTTTATTTTTATTGACACTATGATGAAACTACCGATCTTTTTTTCGTTGAAAACCTGTTGAACTTGTAAAAGTCTTACACAAAAACCATTGAATCCCGTATTGGCATGAGTAAAAAATGGTACATTAACATCAATTTTAGGTGAATTATCTGTTATTATTATTTCTTACTGATTTTTGCTATACAATATATAGTAATTTTATAAATAAAACTACAATATAGTGTAATTACCTAAAATTTATCTATAATTATGCATAAAAGTGCTTGACTTACTATAATTTTAAGATAATCGTTACAAAACTTGATTTATTTCTCAATTAATTTTGCCTTTCGTCGTTATTGGAAATTTATTTTATTTTTGCGCAAAATTTGTGAAAGGGCTTATGAATGAGCGGTAACTTTTTAAAAAAAGTCAGAGAGTCTTTGCTGATGAGCAAAACCGAACTTGCCAGAAAGGCCGATGTGTCTCCTATTACCATTGCACGCATAGAAAAAGGCATGCCGTGCCGTATGGAAACCCAGCGTAAGATTATTTTGGCCCTTGGTTACAGTCTTTCTGACAAAAACAAAATATTTAGCGATTAAGAGCATATCATGTTTTTTGGAAAAAAACCCCATCTTGTTGGGCTGGATATCGGCTCCAGGACCATAAAAGCTGCTGAAGTTGTTGAAACGAAAAAGGGACGTGTCCTTAATAATTTCAACACCATCGATATTGAACCAGGAATAATCGAAGAAGGTGCTATTAAGGATCCGGAAGCTGTTTCTGCTGCCATCCGTGAACTCTTTAAGATCAGCAAACTGAAAGAACAGAATGTTGCCATCTCCGTGGGTGGCTACTCTGTTATTGTTAAAAAGATCAATGTCAAGACCATGACGGAAGATGAGCTGCATGATACGATCCATTTTGAGGCGGAACAGTATATTCCGTTTGACATCAGCGATGTTAACCTCGATTTCCAAATACTTGGAGAAAGCGAACAAAACCCCAATCAGATGAGTGTAATTCTGGTTGCAGCCAAAAAGGAAATGGTTAGCGAATATGTAAGTCTCATCCAGATGGCCGGACTTAATGCCTGTATTATTGACGTTGACGCTTTCGCCCTTCAAAACATTTTTGAAGTGAATTATGCCCAAGAGGAAGAAAATGTTGCCCTGATTGATATTGGAGCCAGCAAGACATCGCTCAATCTCTTGAAAGGTAATTCCTCTGTATTTATGCGTGATGTTTCCCTTGGATGCGGGCAGATAAACGAAAAAATCTCTTCTTTTGCTGATTGCTCTTTAGAGGAAGCTGACGAGATTAAGCTCAGCAGGCAGTCAGAAAAAGTTTCCGTTGAAGATCTAAAAGGTATTGTTTCGACAGTGGTGACTGACTGGTGCTCTGAAATAAAACGCGCTCTTGATTTCTTTTATTCTTCATATCCTGAAGATCAAATTAAAAGGATTATTCTTAGCGGCGGTGGCGCTAACATTATAGAATTTCGTAAACTTCTGGCTAAAGAAACAGCAACTGCAGTCGAGATTATAAATCCTTTTGAGAACGTTTCGGTGGACAATAAAAGTTTAGATGATTCCTATCTTGAACAGATAGCACCCCAGGCTGCAATTTGTATGGGCATTGCAATAAGAAAAATGGGTGACAAATGATACGAATAAATCTTCTACCTTTTCGAGCAGCACGCAAAAAAGAGAACGTTCGCCGGCAGGTCTCCATTGTCCTTCTTTCCCTATTTCTTGTTACACTAGTCATGGTCTATTTCAATTTAAGCTTGAAAAATAAGATCGAAGCTCTGGATGCCAAGGTAGAAAGCACAAAAAAACAGATAACCCTGGTCGCAAAACAAGCGAAAGAGGTAGATCGGATAAAAAAAGAATTCGACAAACTTAATAAAAAGATAAAAGTCATTAAGAATCTTGAAACAACTCGTAAAGCTTCAGTCCATTTGCTTGACAATATGACAAAAATGGTGGCTGAGAAGACGTCGATTTCTGAATTAGATAAATCAGAAGGAAAGGATATCAAGCCTGAAAAGCGATTATGGTTCACCAACTTTAGTGCAAAAGGAAATAATATCAATATAAAGGGGATTGCCTTAGATAATAAAACTGTTGCCGATTTTATGACCCGTCTGGAAATTTCAGGAATTTATAAGGATGTAAATTTAAGGACATTAAGGCTACAAAAAGTAAATAAATTAAAGCTGAAAGGCTTTGAAATTACCTGCAAAAGGGTTCCTTTGAAAAAAAACCGTTATAAGTAAAAAGAAATAACTACTACAAGTAAAGCAATAAAATAATGAAAAAGATCGACACCTCTAAATTAAAAAAGATTGATGTTTCAAAATTTACAAAGCCTTTACTCGAAAATATAGATAAAATCGGGAAACTGTCCAGGCTTTATAGAATTCTGATATCTCTTTTAATATTTGCAGTACTTATTGGGCCCTTTTTTTACTTTGTATACAAGCCCAAACTCGAGAAAATAGTCCAATTAAGAAAGGAGCGCGAAACACTGGAAACGAAGCTTGCCAGATTCCAAAATAAAGCAAAGCAGCTCAAAAAATGGCGGGCTAAGATGGAAAAGGCGAAAGAGGATTTTCATGTTGCCACGAAAAAGCTTCCGGAAAAAAAAGACATACCTTCTCTGCTTGCAAGCATTTCACGATCCGGTCAGGATGCCGGTCTGGAATTTCTCCTGTTTAAGCCTAATCCTGAACGCAATAAAGAGTTTTATGCTGAAATACCAGTATCAATCAGAGTTACAGGCTCTTATCACAATGTAGCGCTTTTCTTTGACAAGGTCTCAAGGTTGTCCAGAATAGTAAATTTTGATGATATCAAGATGGTTAATGCTAAAAAGAAAGGTGGCGATCTCAATGCCTCATGTACGGCTATCACTTATAGATTTATAGAAACTAAGCCCCAACAAGGTAAAAAAAAGAAACGCAGAAAAAGAACTTAATAAGCTAAGAAATCATAAAGAAAAGAACCTTTTAAAAAACAAACCATAAATCATGGCTCAACACCTTATTATAATACGCAGTTTCGTTTTTGTTATATGTTTTTTGCCTCTTTTGTGGGGTTGTGGAAAACAATCTGAGCCACCCCCCAAAGCCAAGGTAATCACTAGAAAGATCATCATTGCCAAAAAGGATGCTTCACAATCTCAAAAACCCAAAGAGATTCCCAAAAAGACTGTTGTTCTTAAACCTCCTTCAAAAAAAGAGACTGCTAAGCCGAAACCGGTTGAACCAATTGAGCCGCTCCCAAAAGCAAAGGTAATCACCAAAAAGATCATCATTGCCAAGAAAGATGACTCAAAACCTCAAAAACCAAAAAAGATTGAAGTTGCAAAATCTGCTGTAAAAAAAGAGCCAGTTAAACCACAACCTAAGGCTGCAAAAATAGAGCCGGTGAAACCAAAACCTAAGGCTGCAAAAAAAGAGCCAGTTAAACCAAAACCTGAGGCTGCACATGATGTTTCAAAGGCAAAGGCTGATGTGTCTGCAAGAAAATCAGTTGCTTCATTAACCGCGACAACGCAAATAACACCTGATACAATCGACTTTTACAACCCTGAAGGAAAGCTTGATCCGTTTGCATCATTGTATAAAGAAAAACCTGCAGCTATTCCTACTACCGGTCAGAAACTTACACAAGAACCAAGACGACCGCTTACACCACTTGAAAAGGTGGATTTGAGCCAGCTTAAGCTTGTAGCAATAATTCGTGCTTTGAGTGGAAACATTGCACTCGTGGAAGAGGCTTCTGGAAAAGGATACGTCATAAAAAAAGGAACATATATCGGAACCCGTTCAGGCAAAGTTGGAAAGATATTACCGGACAGGATCATTGTTGAAGAAGAGTCTGAAGATTTTAGTGGCAAGGTTTCTGTCCGTGAGATAGAAGTAAAATTGAACCCTTCTGGAGAAGAATAATATGAACTGTAACATCAGAAAATTGTCAATATTTGGGGCCACAGCTATCTTCCTGGCAACTTTGTTGTTACAATTTGCAGGATGTGCTTCCAGCACTAAGACAGTCAAAGGGCAGCTAGATACCGCCGAATCTTCTGAACCCAAGCTTATTACTGATATAAGCACAACCGAGGATTCTGAATCGAGTACAGTATTAGTTAGTGGGGATCGCCTGCTGACCTATACTTCAGTCACACAGCCTTTTCCTTTGGGCGTTCTGCTGTATTTCCCTGAAACTGCTCTAGATAATATCGAAACCACCTACATGCCGGACAGTGATATTGTTGAATCAATTCAAGCTTCTGAAATAACTGACAAAGGCCATACATCCCGAATCGAAATTTTATTAAAGAAAGATGCGTCTTATGAAGTAGCCCGTGTAGATACAGGCCTTAAAATATCGTTCAAAAAAGCATCGGCAATTGCAGCTTCTGCCACTACGGAAATAGAAGAAGAAAAACCGAGTGATAAATTGGACATATCGCCTGCTGAAAGTATCCCGGTCCCTGCATCCCGCTTTGAATCGATTCATGCCACGCAGCTTGAAAATAGTGTTAAAATTTCTGTCAATGCCGATGGAACCATCAAAGAATACAAATCGTTTACAGTGGATAAAACTCCCCGGATTGTTTTTGATATTTATGACATTATAAGCCCATACAAAGGTGAACAATCGGTTCAGGTTAACACAAAATGGGTAAAACGGGTTCGGCACTTCGGATATCCGGACAGACTTCGGGTTGTGCTCGATACAAAGGCAGAATATCTTTCCGCTTTTTCGGCAAATCCTGTTGAAAAGGGTCTTGTAATTCATGTAGGTGAAGTTGAAGCTACGGAAGTCTCATTTGAAGCAATTTCTGAAGTTCAGGTTACAAAAGGCAAGCCTGCTTGGATTAATCGTATTGATTTTGCAAGTGAAGACGACGGCAAATCGACAATTATTATCGGAACAACAACACCCGTCAAATACAACCTGAAAAAGATCAATGACAAAAAACTCTTGCTCAATCTTTTCAACACCAGACTTCCTGATTATCGTAAGAGGCCTTTGATTACCACACGTTTTCAAAGTGCTGTTGACCGTATAATGCCGTTCCAGTCGCCTGCCATGAAAGATTCATCTCTGGTTTCAATTGAACTACGTGAATCAGTACCTTACTTTGCCGAGCAGACGGATGATCTTTTAGTGCTCACTTTCGAGGCTTCTTCAATACCACCCAAACGTCTTGATGAAGCCAAACTTCCATCATGGAAAAAAGCTATTTTGCTAACGCCTGCCGAAATTGAAGCACCCGCGCCGGAAGCATTTGAAGTAAGTATGCCAAAAGAAAGAGTGCCTGAAGAAAGAGTGCCCGAAGAAAGAATGTTTGAAGAAGGAGTTCCTGAAGGAAGAGTGCCTGAAGCTTTAGAAGAAAAAATATACCGGCGAAAAGATAGCCCTCAATTTTTATGATACTGATATCAAAAACGTGTTCCGCATCTTAATGAATGTTAGCGGAAAAAACTTCGCCATTGACAAGGATGTTAAGGGAAAGGTCACTTTAACCCTTGACAAGCCTGTACCTTGGGATCAGGTTCTTGATCTGGTTCTTAAGATGAATCGGCTTGGGGTGGCTTACGAAGGCGATATTGTGCGGGTTGCCACCCTTAAAACGCTCAAGGCCGAAAATGCATATCAACAGGCTAAATTTGCCTCAGACAAGAAACTCATAGAACAGGAAAAAGCCCTTGAGCCGCTTATTACAGAATATATTCCCATCAGCTATGCCGATGCGAGCAGTGATATATTACCGCATATTGTATTAACCGAAGGACGGGGCAGTGTCACCGTTGACGTGCGTAACAATCAGATTATAATTACGGATGTGGCTGAAAATGTCGAGCAGGCCAAAGAAACAATCAAACAAATCGACAAGGTAACACCACAGGTCCTTATTGAAGCAAGAATAGTCGAAGCCACGAGCACCTTCTCAAGGCAAATTGGATCCTTGTGGGGAGTAACTGGCGGTCCTACTTATGATCCTGGGCTTAACGGCAATGTCTCCTGGGATATGTCAGCAAGGAACCCGGCGCCTTCAATTGGAGAAATCGGCATTCAATTTACCAGTCTGGGCGGTGCGGCGTTCGAATTGTTGGATTTAAGGCTTCAGGCATCGGAATCTGAGGGACAGATTAAGATAGTTTCCTCCCCGAGAGTCTTAACCCTCGACAACACATCGGCATCGATCAAACAGGGTTTAGCCTATCCGTATAATAAGCTGGATGCCGACGGGAATACAGTAACAGAGTTCAAAGACATCGCCCTTCAGCTGGATGTCACACCCCATGTGACCCCTGACAATCGCATTGCAATGAAAATTACCGTACAAAACAATGAAATCGGTGCTGTCATCAACGATGAGGTATCATTTACCACCAAGGAAGCCCAAACCGAACTTCTGGTAGATGACGGTGATACAATTATTATCGGCGGCATCAGAAAAACAAGAAAAGGTACCAGTGAATCCGGCGTCCCGGGATTAAGAAGAATTCCGGTAATTGGCTGGCTCTTTAAAGAAAAAGCCAAAACAGACGACTTGGAAGAGTTGCTGATATTTATTACGCCCAGGATCGTTACGCTTGAACAGCGTGGCGGTGAGACAAGTTGATGTGAGGGTTTTCATTTAAAAGAACTCAACTGCTTTGAACAAAAAAAGTCCTCTTTATCTAAAGAGGACTTTTTTTAGGCATTTATAAAATCGCTTCTCCCCATTGAGAAGAACAAACTTTACCGCAAATTCCTTATCCCTTGAGCCTTTCTTTCCGCTTCCTGCGCAATGGGGCTGCCCGGAGCAAGCTCAGCGATTTTGTTATAAGCAGTAAGTGCTTTTTTATAGTCACGTGATAAGGTGTAGGCTTTGGCCAGTTCGAAATAAAATTGTGTAAAACGCGGATAAATATCAATTGCTTTTTTAAGAGTTGCCACGGCCTCTGGAATCCTTCCCAGGGCAATATACGTTTGGCCAAGACCCAGCAGGGCATTGATAAATTTCGGTTCTATCATAAGTGCATCAAGATAGTATTTTTCAGCAAGTGCATACTCTTTTTTATTGTAATATGCCCATCCCAAATTTGAAAGGGGAAAGTGCGGTGTGGTATAAATGAGGTTGTTGGCAACCTCCTTGAAATATGCTATGGCAGTATCCCATTCCTTTTTGGCAATATAAGCGGTCCCCAAATTATTCATGGCAGGAGCATAATCGGGCTTAATTTGAATGGCTTTTTTGAAGTGTTTGACTGCGAGGTCCAACTTTTTCTTGCCTATGTAAGTCAAGCCGAGGTCGTTTTGAAGATAGGGATCATCAGGATAAAGTGTTTCTGCTTTAAGAAACTCCCTTAATGCAGAGGTGTAATCCCCTTTTCTCAAATATGCTTCTCCAAGATTTCTTGATGCCACTTCCTGCTTTTTTCGTACTTCCAGATTTGCCGAACACGAAACCACACAAATCAAAATAAACACAAATGCTATCCAACCAAGACGACTTGTTTTCATCTATTTTACCTCGAAAAGCTTTATTAATGATATCCCTACGGCCATCCTACCATTGCGATCTTGGCACATTTATTTTTTTAAGATTTAATCTTTTTGCGATCTCTTCGGATACACGTTTGACAAACCGCTCGAAATCCGCGCTTTTTAATGGTTTCCCGGGAGCCGGAACCTTCGCGAGATCCTTTGGATGGACATAGACAGGGGCATTAATAAGATCCGGATCAGGAATAATTTCGAATTCTGCCGGGAAGCTTTTTTTCAAAATACATTTCTTGAAAACCCGAGAACTTGAGTGCATGCGCAGTTGAATCGATTACTGCAACATCATTTCGTCCAATAATTCCCTGGCTGCGGGCAGCGACAAGACCGGCAAGAGATTCGCCGCCGTGCGTGCAGGCAATGTGTCCATTCTGGTTAGCCAAAAGCTCCCAGTCCATTATGGCCTGTTCGGCAACCTCGACAAAAAAGACATTCTGCATTCCAGATATGCTGTTATAAAGGTCCACCAGATGAATTACTCTGGGCATGGAAACAGGATTGCCGATCATAGCTGCCTGGGCCACGCTGGGCTTAACAGTTATCGGAACAAATTTTCGTTTCGCGGCATCAGGTTCCAGGTAATAGCGATAAACCGGATTGGCATGTTTTGACTGTACACCCAATATTTTCGGTAGTGAATTTATTATTCCGGCCTCAAAAAACTTCAAAAACCCGCTTATTACAGCTGTAATATTACCAGCGTTACCGATTGGCACAACAATCACTTTATCATCCATGTCATACTCAAAGGTCTGTGCAATTTCATATGAGTATGACTCCTGTCCCAGTATCCGCCAGGCATTTTTGGAGTTTAGCAGTGCAACATTGTAATTTTCTGACAGGGCTTCAACAATTTTCATGCAATCGTCAAACACACCGGGAATTTCAAACACCGCAGCCCCGCTTCCCAGAGGCTGGGAAAGCTGCTGGGGGGTCACCTTCTTGTGAGGAAGAAGCACAGCGGATTTGACATGGGGTTGAAGAAAGGATGCATACAGAGCAGCAGCGGCAGATGTATCTCCGGTAGAAGCACATATAGCCAGTACATCGGAAACATGTTCTTTTTTGATCAGAAAGTTTATATAGCTCAAGGCACTTGCCATCCCCCGGTCCTTAAAGGAAGCGCTTGGGTTCTGGCCGTCGTTTTTAAAATAGAACCTAACGCCTGCTTTTTCCTGTAAGAAATCATTTGCTTCGATAACAGGCGTATGCCCTTCACCCAGATAGATCACGGCGTCGAGCGGTATCACCGGCCCGATGAATTCGTGATAAAGATATATGCCCTTTAGCGCTGGAATGGTGAGCATCTTGCGGTAATCGAAAATCCGGCGCCACATATCTCCCGGGATCTTCTTCAAGCGTTCGGAATTCAGGTCGTAAATCAGAAGCACCTGTCCGCAATCCGGGCAGGTATAGAGCAGTTCCTCAATACCGTATTGCAGGCCACAGCCTAGACAGCGATAAATTAACTCGCCCTCGTGTTTCGGTATAATAAAGGGCCTAATCTCTTTCGGGAAATCCTCGGTTTTCATGGCGCTAACCTTTTCATCCCCCCCATATATGACATCAGGGCTTTGGGAATAAGCACAGACCCGTCGGCCTGCTGGAAATTTTCAAGTATGGCAGCAACCGTGCGTCCAACAGCCAGTCCGGAACCGTTGAGAGTATGGACGAGTTCTGTACCCTTTTTTCCTTTTCCCTTGAACCTTATATTTGCGCGCTTGGCCTGAAAGCTCTCAAAATTACTACACGATGAGATTTCTCTGTAAATACCTTGCGCAGGCATCCAGACTTCAATATCATATGTTTTTGCTGAGGCAAAGCCCAGGTCTCCAGTGCAAAGATCGACAACCTGATAAGGGAGTTCAAGACTTTTTAAAATTGCTTCGGCATCGTTTAAAAGTTTTTCGAGTTCTTCATAAGAGTTCTCCGGCTTTGTGAATTTGACCAGCTCTACCTTATTGAATTGGTGCTGCCTGATCAATCCCCTCGTATCCTTACCATAAGAGCCTGCTTCCGAACGAAAACAAGGGGTATAGGCCGTATAGAGGATCGGCAGCATTGCTTCATCTATAATTTCATCCTTATGGATGTTGGTAACAGGAACTTCGGCAGTGGGAATCAAGAAATAATCCCACCCTTCCAGCTTGAAAAGGTCTTCTTCGAATTTCGGTAGTTGGCCGGTATTTGTCATGCTGTCGCGGTTCACAATAAATGGAGGCAGTATTTCTTTGTAACCGTGTTTTGTAGTATGCATGTCTAGCATAAAGTTTATGAGAGCCCTTTCCAACCTTGCGCCTGCCCCAAAATATAGCGGAAAGCGAGCGCCTGTAATTTTGGAAGCTGTCTCAAAATCGAAAATCCCAATATTCTCCCCTAATGTCCAGTGAGAAAGCGGCTCGAAATCAAATTTCGGTAGATTGCCGACCTGTTTTTCAATAGGGTTTTCAGAACTGTCCTTTCCTATTGGAACCGATGAATGGGGTATGTTTGGCAAACTGAAAAGGATTTGTTTTATTATTTCTTCATTTTCCGACAAAGACTTGTCCAGCTCCTTGATCTTGGCCGCAACTTCGCGCATCTCAGCCACAAGATCGTCAGCATTTTCACCATCTTTTTTCATGCCTGCAATTTGTTCGGAAACCACATTGCGGCGATGCCTCAGTTCTTCAATCTCAAGAAGAACGACTTTTCTTTTGGCATCGCAATTTTTAAAAGTTTCAAGGTCGGCTGTTTCACCTCGCTTGGCAATTGCTTTTTGAACCTTAGTCAGATTTTGTCTGACAAACTTGATTCCCAGCATAACAATCCCTATATTCCTATTAAAATCAGATAGGCCTGTTCAAAATATATTTTTTGAAACCAAAATAGCAAAGCAATCAAATAAACCGACCAGGATTGCTGACACCTGTTGAATTTTTTTGAAATCTTTTTTAAAATTTGTATCATGATCATGCCATATAGTCAATGATTATTGCAAGTTGACATTGTCTGTCTTTTTTTGTATAATAAGAAAAATTTCGTGTTAATTTGCCTTTTTGAAAAACATATCCCACAAGCATCTAGGTAGTCCGGTTTTAAAAAGCGGGTCACGAGTTTTATCCGCCTTTGTTGTGATTGACACGGTTTTAAAATCAGATTATCTGAATGCGGCAATGCTTTTAAAGGGCTAAAATGTAATAAAATTTCTAAATACTTTCCCGGGAGAATACATATGGAGGAAATTCGTGAAACAAAAGATGAAATACGTGACAAAATAGGAAAAACGCTTGCTGCACTCGCCGAGAGCGAAGTTGAGGAAAAGACCAGAAGAATAGAGAACCGGCTCTTTGAATTTGCAAACTTTCTGGAGGCAAACATTGTTTTGCTTTATATAAACAGCACCAGTGAAGCTAATAGTTGGAAAATATTAAAAAGATGTTTTGACTACAAAAAAATCGTCATTCTTCCTGCCTTTGACGCTACAAAATATCAAATGAAATTGATGAAGGTGGACAACCTGGATACTGATTTAATTCTTGGCCCCAGAGATATCCTGGAACCTGACTCAAGCCGGAGCAATATTGTACCTATTGAATGTATTGACATAGCAATAATTCCAGGTGTTGCATTTGATGAAAAAGGTGGAAGAATAGGTTCAGGTGATGGATATTACGACCGGCTTATTCCGCAACTGTCGATTACAACGAGGAAGGTAGCCCTTGCCTTTGAAAACCAGATAATTCCGATAGTACATATGGAATCCCATAACAAGTATGTCGATATAATAATTACTGAAAAACGGATCATATACAAAATATAATAGAAGTATTATTATACCTTTTTGAAAAACATATCCCACGAGCATTTGATTTTAAAGCGGGTTCACCTGAATATGATAATGTTTCCAAAGGGCTAAAATGTTACCCGTTGCCACTTTCTAATGGATTCAATTTATCTTCCAGCTTCTGAAGGTTTCCTTCCTGCCCAACGGCTATGACAGTATCGCCGGCCTCGATAACCGTCTCATAAGAGGGGTTAAACATCATACTCCCATCAGGCTTTTTAATTGCGATGATTATCAGGTTAAATTGTTGCCTGATACCTGTATCCTTCAGCATAACATTTATCAGGCCTGAGGAAGAGTTGACAGGTATTTCTTCCATCTGAATGTCTTTGCGTTTGTGTGCAAAGGCAAGATTCAGAAAATTAGTCACCGTAGGACGGATTATCCGCTGTGCCATACTCACAGCCCCCATTTCATATGGTGACTCCACCCTATTGGCGCCTGCGGCCTGTAATTTTGACTTTGATTCATCCCGACTCGCCCTTGCAATAATATAGAGATCGGGATTAAGTTGTCTGGCGGTAAGCACCAGAAAAACATTTTCAGTATCAGTAGCCAGAACAGCAATCAACCCTTTTGCGCGCAGTATCCCTGCCTTATGCAAAATTGCTTCATCAGATGCATCACCGGACACATAGAGAACTTTATCATCATCAAATATTGGAATGAGTTCCAGGTTCTTATCGATCACAACAAGATCCATCGGCTTTCTTTTCAACTGATTGCAAAGAACTCTTCCGATACGCCCGTAACCGCATACGATATAATGGTTTTTCAATCGATCTATTTTTTTATCCAAGCTTCTCCTCCCTAATATTATTCTGATTCGGCCTTCAACCATGAACTGCACAACAGATCCAGCTACAAATAAAAAGAAGGCAACCCCTATGAAGATAAGCAAAATTGTATATATTTGCCCAATCCTGCTCACTTCATGTACTTCGCCGTATCCCACAGTGGTAAGTGTAATAACGGTCATATACACCGCATCTAAAAAGTCCCAGCCTTCGATTATCATATATCCCGAAGCTCCGAGTAAAAAAATACACAGGGCCAGCAAAACAGATAATAAAAGATGTTTTGTACTATCCATATTTTCGCTTTGATCTCATCTATCCGTAGGCTCTATCCTCCTGGCTGGAAACTGAGCCGTTGGCCGCATAAAGTTTGATGCAAAGTATACAGCGTTCTTATACTTTGGCTCTTAAGTTTATAGTTTATTATAATTGTTGGATTTTGGCCAATTATGTAACATTGTACTGAAAAATCAAGGGTTTTTTATTAATTTATTTTGAATCGGTGGCTATTTATTAACATGGGTTGCACGCCTTCGGAACTCCTTGAGTAAATTTTTAAGTTTTTAGGCTCTAATTTCTTGACGTAACCCCTCAAATTTGATAGAAAATTCAAGTCTGAGAATATAGGTTATAGTAACAATTTAGCTTTTTGAAAATATTACCGCTTCAGGTATGATTAAATTGTTACTTATTATTCAATTCTTTATATCAATTGCAAGGCGTTTGATTTTGGATGATAATTCAGTAAAATATGACCGGCGGCGTGAAGAGATGGTCAACGGGCAAATTGAAGCCCGCGGGGTAACTGATCCACAAGTACTGGCAGCAATGGGAAAGGTCCCGAGACACCTTTTTGTAAGTGAAGCCTTAAGGGATCAGGCTTATGGCGATTTTCCACTCCCGATTGGAGAGCAGCAGACCATCTCACAGCCGTATATCGTGGCCGAAATGACCCAGGCTCTCCAGCCCAGCGAAGATGACAGAGTGCTTGAAATCGGAACAGGATCTGGATATCAGGCCGCAATTCTTGCAGAGATAGTGTTTCGCGTATACTCTGTCGAAAGGATACATTCACTTTTTGTAAAAACCCGTAAACTTTTTGACAATCTTAATTATCATAATATTGTAACCAAATATTCAGACGGAACTTCTGGATGGGCCGAAGAGAGTCCGTTTGATGGTATTATTGTTACTGCAGGCGCCCCGGAAATTCCTAACCTCCTGGTAAGCCAGCTTGCCGTGGGAGGCCGTATGGTGATACCCGTCGGGAACCGGTATTCCCAGGATCTAGTTAAATTGTACAAGAATGAACAAGGCATTCACAAGACAAATTTAGGTGGATGTAGATTTGTCAAACTTGTGGGTGAATATGGATGGAGAGAGTCATAAATGCTGCGGCGCCTTTACGACTGGGTGATCAGTTGGGCTGAAACACCATACGGAACTTGGGCGTTATTTCTGCTTGCCTTCAGTGAAGCCTCTTTTTTCCCAATACCCCCTGATGTACTACTAATAGTGCTGGCAGTAGCCATACCCAGAAAATCCTTGAAATATGCACTAATATGTTCCTCGGGTTCCGTACTCGGTGGATGCTTCGGCTATCTGATCGGATGGCAGTTTATGGCTTCAATCGGGGATCATCTTGTAGAATTTTATGGACTTGCCGCGAGGTTAGAATACATAAAACTCCTGTACAATAGATACGATGCTTGGGCAGTCGGTATTGCAGGATTTACGCCGATACCTTACAAGGTGTTTACGATTTCAGCTGGTGCATTTAAAATCAATTTCTTGGTATTCGTCATTGCATCCCTGGTATCTCGATCTGCGCGATTTTTTCTGGTCGGGGGACTTATTTACGTTTTCGGCTCCAGTATTCGGGATTTCATTGATAAATATTTTAACATCCTTGTAACTGCATTCACAATTCTTCTTGTTGCCGGATTTTTAATAATCAAGTATCTATTGTGACTGTTCTTAGACTATAAAAGATTCCAAAATAGCTTGTAAAAATAAATTCCTGCCTGAAACGCTAAATTTAAGAGGTGTAACCGAACTTGTCTTTTAATTTCCGGTTGACTATGGACGGCACCATATCTTTGATGTCGCCGCCATACCGTGCCGCTTCCTTTATTATAGATGAACTTGTAAAGATCCATCGAAAGCCGGTCATAAGGAAGACAGTCTGAACCTCCCTGTTTAACCGGCGGTTCATCAGCGCCAGTTGAAACTCATATTCAAAATCAGATACAGCCCGCATCCCACGCAATATTGCATGAGATTTCCGCTTGGCTGCATAATCCACAAGGAGCCCATCAAAAGTTTCCACTTCAGTATTTGGATATTTTTGAAAGCTTACCTCAAGCATCTCCAATCGCTCTTCAACTGTAAATAGAAAGCTTTTTACCGGGTTTTGCAATATGGCGACGATAACCTTGTCAAAAAGCTTAAGACCCCTTTCAGCAATATCAAGATGACCGTTTGTAACAGGGTCAAAGGATCCCGGATAAATGGCAATTCTTTGCATTGATAATCAACCCTTCTTGTTAAAGGTTTTATAAAGGAAATTTCATACCATATAATTTAAGAATGAAACAAGTGTTTTACCGTATCTCCTCTGGTCTGTAACTTCAAAACATGAAAGATCTTTCGGGATCTTTTCCAAAGGAGAATGCTCGATAACAAAGCAGGCCTTTTTTCCCAGAGACCTGCTTTGTTCAAGATTGGACAGAGCCGGTTTTACCATACTCTGGTTGTAAGGAGGATCCAAAAAAACAAGGTTAAAGGCCGGCCTGATGGATTTTAAGCAATTTAAATTCTTTTTTATATCCCATTTGATCATTTTAGCCCTGTTACCAAGAGAACATGCCCCGACATTGCGATCTATTACAGATATCACCCCTTTGTTATTATCTACAAACACTACTGATTCAGCACCCCGGCTTAAAGCCTCGATACCTAAGGCGCCGGTCCCTGCAAAAAGATCCAGCACAACCGCATCCTGAACACGAAAGGAAAGGATGTTAAAAATAGATTCTCGTAATCGATCAGCGGTCGGCCTAATTGTTGTACCAGGAATCGAATACAGTTTCTTGCCTTTTAAATCTCCACCGATTATCCTCAAACCAGCATCTTTTCTATGCATACACGCTTTCTTGTTTTTGTGATAATTTTTTGCAACTATTCAAGCATATTGCCACCAAGGTGTCAAAATTGTTGAGGTGTCGGAGAGTTTTATCGATAATTTTCCCTTAAGTAAGCGTAATGGATGATCAGATGTAAAAGAGTGTGGTGTGTGTGAGTTCACACGATTTGGAATCTGATTACCCATTGAGCGGCCTTAAAGTATAAAACTCCCCGACCCTTGAAATAATTACAATTTTTTCATTCTTTACAATCTTGTTTCGCTCAGGCTTTTTAGTTTTTTATGTAGGTAGCTCCGATCGACCCCGATTGCCTTAGCTGTTTTTGAAACATTGTTATTGTTTTGCAAAAGCTTTCTTTGTATATATTCTTTTTCAAATGCCTTTTTAGCTTCTTTTAAGTTATGGCTTACAAAAAGCTGAGCTTCAATCGGCTCCATCCATTCCTTTGCACCTGGATTAAAGGGCTCGGGTATGTCGGATGCATCAATAACATCTTTTTCCACCATGATATCCAGCCGTTCAATAAGATTCTTCAGCTCTCTGACATTGCCCGGCCATGAATAATCGCTTAAAAGGTCAAGTGCATGCTGGGTCATCTCCTTTTTTTTACTTCTATTCTGTTTTGCGCATTCATCCAAAAAAATTTCCACCAAGATGGGAATATCTTCAGAGCGATTTCTTAAAGTCGGAACCTCTATGGGTATGACATTCAGTCGATAGTAAAGATCTTCCCTGAAAGTTCCCTTTTCAATCTCCTTTTCAAGATTTTTGTTACTGGCGGCAATTACCCTTACATCTACACTCAATGTTCTGCTCCCGCCGACCCGCTGAAACTGCTGCTCCTGCAGCACACGAAGAATCTTGGCCTGAGTCTTCAAGCTCATGTCGCCGATTTCGTCCAGAAAAATGGTTCCTTTGCTGGCCAGTTCGAATTTCCCTCTCTTTTTGGAGGTTGCGCCGGTAAACGCCCCCTTTTCATGGCCAAGCAGTTCACTTTCGATGAGTTCATCAGGGATCGCGGCACAATTTACATCTATAAGCGGCTGATCCGCACGTGGACTAAGCTGATGTATGGTGCGCGCAACCAACTCCTTCCCTGTCCCATTCTCTCCTGTAATCAGTATCCACGCATCTGCAGGGGCTGCAATAGCGATCTGTTTTTTTAGGGCTGTAATGGACTGACAGGTCCCGGATATTGAGTTTTTTTCTAACGTCTTTTTTCGCAGATATTTGTTTTCTTCTTCAAGACGTCTGAAATTCAGGGCATTATTAATTGCAACAATAACCTTATCGATTGAAAGCGGTTTCTCGATCAAATCAAATGCGCCAAGTTTTGTAGCTTTAACAGCGGTTTCTATTGTTCCATGCCCTGAGATAATTATAACCTGAATAAATGGATTGTTTTTCTTTATTTCCTTTAAGGTTTCAATGCCGTCAATACCCGGCATCCATATATCAAGCAGCACAAGATCCGGAGACTCAGTGTCAATGATCTTCAAGGCCTCGTATCCATTGGCGGCTGTTATTATATCAAATCCTTCATCTAAAAGGAGGCCGCTTAAGGCTTTGAGTATGGAAGGTTCGTCATCAACAATCAAAATTGAAGGAAACATATGCTTTGACTCCTT
>PVMS01090255.1_pt1 | contig 20988 bp, 15 predicted proteins | sample 1853461 | NCBI WGS metagenome assembly PVMS01 (sample SAMN08582032, study PRJNA380276) | Marine sediment metagenome, whole genome shotgun sequencing project. | isolation source: ocean sediment barecode stripped | collected 2017 | reverse complement strand
AGATGTCAATAAAATGGCTCGGCCCGTACTGGCAAACACCGGGCGATGAGCCTTCCAACCCTCAATATTATAGCGATGCACAATATGCACGCCGTCGTCGATTCCGATTCCAATAATCATGGGAATGGCCATAATGTTTAAAAGCGTGAGTTGCAGTCCAGAGAACTCCATTACACCTACCATCCAGATAACCCCAAAAAACAACGGAATGATTGCCAGAAGCGCTTTGCTTAACCTGCGAAAATCCACCAGGAGAATTAAAAATATTACTGCTAATGCAATTTTGGTTGCCTGGGCACCGTCTCGACCAATCTCATCCATGAGTCGATTGAATATTGGCGGCAAACCAGTAGCTCTCTCATCAACGGCATGTAAATCTGCACTGAAGCGTTTGAGATAATTTATTTCCCAGACATTCTGTTTCGGGAAAACAATAACAAGAAAATTATCGCCCGATTTTGCCACATATTGACGGCGTAGTCCATCTGGGAGATCTTCCACGGTAATCTTTTCGGAATTAGACATACTCAAAACAGTTGTCTTATAATCCTGTGCAAAAGCGTTATGGAACGACTCTATTTGATTTTTAACAGTAGTGCTTTTTTCTGCAAATTCCTGTAAAAAGGACGAAAGTAAACCAACCTTAATATCTAACATCGCCCGCTTCAGATCATCGTTTAATTGTGTCAATGAGGGATCGTCAACATCTGGAAGGGCGCCCACCAACAGGGCGCTTTTCAAATATACTTTATCCTGCCCTCCAATGTAGGCCATGTCCTGCATCTCAATAACGTTAGCTTCCAATCGATAAAGCTCGTTTAGTATCTGCTCATAATTCAATTCAGATCCAGGTTTGATCTTGCTGGCATACATCGAATTGTGGATTGTTTCAACTAATTCCGCCCGGTGTTGTTGTTCATCGAGTGGCGGTAAAAAGTCCACTATGGATTGTACCGATCCGGCCGAGAGCATAGCATTGGCCTTCTCCGTAATCTCACGCGCCTCACTCAACGATTCAGCTGTTATCAGGGCATAGTCTGAACTTATATCGAAAACCTCTATTAAGCGGTCTTGCAGAGCCACCGATTCTAATCCTTTCGGTTCCATGTTCAGGTAATTATAATCCATGGTGATTTGAGATCCGCGAAATCCCAGGAACGCGACTAAGATGATTATTACGACTATTCCAACTTTCCAATAACCCGCTAAATTTGAAGATAAATTTCCCAGGAATTGGTAGCGAATGTCGCGAATCTTTTTTGGTCCATATTGTTTACGAATTCGTAAACCGATGCGCTCCTGTAAAACCAGGAGTGTTGGCAATACTAAAATCGCTGCAAGCATTGTCATCAGGATTCCAACGCCCAACACCATTCCAAATTCTCGCATTCCTTCCGTCTTTGAAATAAGCATTGTAAAAAATGCTGAAGCTGTCGTCAGTCCGCCGGTTATTATTCCTGGCCCCGATATCAGGAACGTTTCCTTAAGTGCTTCCTGAACATCCTTTCCACCATGACGCATTTCAGTAAAAGAGGAAATAATATGAACTGAAAAATCAATACCCAATCCGATCAGCACAACCGCCATCATGGATGTCATCAAATTTAAAGTGCCGACCAATGGCCAGGCCAGTCCCAGAGCCCAGAGGACGCCTATAATGAGTGTAATAATTGCAAGGAAGGGACTGATTACCATACGAAATGCCAATATGAAGAGTATCAGTATTCCAATCAGCGCCAGCATTGTAATGGTCATTGAGTCATTTTGAACTGAAACCATTTCATCCCGCCCCAGAGGTATCGTGCCTGTTAAACCAGCTTTAACCGAAAACATTTCACCATAATTATGAACAATGCTTTCAATTGCATTGGTACTGGCAACGGATTCCTCAATATCAAACATTGTGAAGGTCGGCAGGATTTGCAGAATTATCATTTTGCGATCCCAGCTGCGGTAGTACTCGTCTCCAAACAAGATGCCATCTGCTGCAGCGTGTCCACCATTAGCAATAGTGCCTGTAATGGTTCCATCCAACATTTCAATCCAGGTTTGAATTCCGTCCAAAAATCGCACGGCTCCTTGTTCCTGTTCGCGGCCAGAAATTTGTTCGTCGCTGGCAATGTATTCTTTTTCCAGGCTATTATTGAGATTGTACAGAAATTCATCAAGGTTCGGACTTAAAAACAATTCCCGGTTGTTATCGAGGTCTTTGGATTTCATAAGCATTAAGCCGTGCTGTCCAATAAATTCTTTGGGGAGTTTATAATCGACTTTTGAAACCCATTCTTTATAGTCTTCTATTTCCGGAACAATGGCTTCGGCGAAGCGGGCTAAACTATCTGGATGGCCTTCTGCAACAATCAGCATTGATGACGCTCCGTCATATTCCTCAATAATCATATCAAACTCATCCACCATCGGATCGTCTTTTGGAAGTAGGTTGGTAAATGATGTAGTGAGCTCAAGCTGCTCAGCAAGCCCGCCCATGATGATTGTAAAAATCAAAAGGATTAGTGCTGACCACCAGGGTTTTCGTCCTATAAAAAGGGCCAAATTTTTTAATAGTTTATTTCTCATATCATGATATCCATGTTTTGCTGATTAGCTGTATAGTTTAATTCGCAATAAATTTTTACTAGAAGTAAGCGCGCACTCTAATCCGGCCGTTCCAATCTTGGAGGCCGAACTCTGTATTTTCATCACCTATATAATAACCTATTAAAACGCTGATGCTTACATCCTCAAAAGCATTCCATTCGAGTTGCGGATTAAGCGCCGCGCTTTTATCGGATAGACTGGCGAAATTGATCATCCCAACTGAGACAAAATCGGAAAGAGGATATTGCCACATTAAAAAGGTGTAAGTTTGCAGCAAGCTGTGCGTCTCACCATTCAAATATTGAATATAATTATCAAGCCCCAAAGCGTTGGAATTTTCAGAAGCATTGCCGTTATAATAAAATTCTGCAAGACAATATAGTCCATTTTCAAAAGTGTAATCGACTCCAACTAACACTTCCGTAAAATTGTCTGCATCTTTTAAGGTATTATATGCCCCTTCACCCCAAATCCCGATACCGGCTAATTCGCCCACAAGTGCGCCGCCGGTCATTAGTCTTTCTTGAACCACGTTCCGGCTTTGAAACGTCTGTAAATCTAACTGCGATAGTTGCCAGTTGTATGATCCAATCGTTCCAATCAGATCAAATCTTCCAAATCCTAATTTTCCTGTTATCATTTTTGTCGAATTTTTCCAATCAGAACCGGGTGATATTATGAAATCAAGTTTGCCCCGATCTTTTATGGGAATTTCAAATCTGAAACCATTAACGCCGGTTTGCTCATAGGTTGGATCAAGAAGTATTTTTGTATTAAATATATCTAATGGGTTCCAGGCATAACCAACACCAAGCGAGATTTGTTGTTTGCCAATTGTTACATCACCTTTATTAAAATGTATTCGCAAATAGGCATTATCCAGGTACAAAGTATCTGCGATCGTTAAGGGAAATTCATCTATACCAAGTGGTTGAAAAATCGATTCCCAGATTTCACCAGGAAGAAAATCAAGCAAATTCCATTGCACATTACCATAGTAGCGCTGAATATTTATATTGGCACCAAAGGTCACGCCCTCGCTTGCAGTATGATCAAGGTCAAGTCGCAGTTTATTGTATCCATAATTATAGCTCTGGTCAGATATTGTGAGGCGATCAAATTCTGATTCGAAATAACCAAATATATTTGCTTGGCCAACTAACAATGCTGGGATCAATAAAATGGTTAGCACACCGTAAAACTTCATTTTTTTAAATTCCTTTCAGAGAAATAGCCACGCGGGGGATCCCAATTATATGTGATTGTTTTTATCTCCATGCTGGTTTCGGTTTGATTTATGTGATTGGTCATAATCATACTTAGCGCAGTAGGGTAGCTGTCTATTATTTCAATATTTTCGAAATTTAGGGTTTTGAGTATTCTGCTTTCGGTTTCGAAATAATCCATCCGCAGGGGATAAAAATCTGACTGCCTAACCCATATTATAATTTTTTTATAGGCCGGATCTTCTTCCGGTATGGCAATGCTTTCCAATTTCCAGCAGACCTCATTATTCAAGTCCTCTTCACCCATATTTGAACTTTTGTATTCGCGGGTCCAACTATCTCCTGACCCCAGATCTTCATACGTGAAATCACTGCCCTGCAACTTTTGCTTTTTTGCGTGTGAAGCAAGTTTCCGCACGCGGTTGGTTCTTGGAAAATAAGTCCAGATATCATCGGCGTGATTCAACATTAAAAAAGCTTGTCCCCGCGCTGCTGCAGGACGACTATAAATCATCAAATTCTTTTCTCCGCGCGCTGCCGAATATGATTCAAATTCAAATGTGCGTGTTTTCCCGGAAGAGGTGACAATCGTTTGAGACATTGTTGCTTTACTGTTGATTGGTGTCATCGCCTGCACCATCCGTTCCACAATTTCCGCCCCGCTTGGTATTGCTTCCTGGCAAATAACATTATCATATAATAAAAATGATGTGATTAAAACAGTAGCGCCTAACCGAATAATAAATTTCATTTTTCGAGTCCTTTTAACAATGATCGAATCGCCTCTTGCTTTACTTTCTGAAACAATTCAGGATTTCTTAATAAAATATATTGCCATGCTAATCCATCCATAAACGCCAAGATGATTGTAACGACACCCGTTTTATTCATTTTACGGAAGTCGCCTGATTTTACACCGGCATCTAAAATAGATTTGACTTTATTGCTGTAATCCTGGTAAACGCCGGCTAGATGACTTTCATGATCGCCATGCCAATGTCCGCGACTTGCCTGTGCCCATAACTCGGTAATAATAAGCAAAGCATCGCCCATTTCAACGAGCGAGTCAAAACCCTGACTAATAAATATTTCCAGTTTCTTTGGAGGCGGATAGTCAGTCGCTAATATCGCATCTACCGTCGTATTCATTTCCTCAAAGATATATTGTTCAATTGCTTCAAACAGATCATGTTTACTTCGAAAATACTCGTATATAGTTCCCTTACCAATTCCAGCGATTTTGGCAATTTCAGCGATCTTACCTTTTTCTAATCCTTCACGTGCAAACACTGATATTGCTGATTTAATTATTATTTGTCTTTTATTTTTCATGTCAGTTCTCAAATATCTGACCGACTGGTCGGTCAAAATATATCACAGTTATCACATTCTATGCAATTAATAATATGAAAACATCCCCGCGGAAATTCCGAGGGGATGTTTTAACTAAGAGGGCTAGAGGAGTTCGCTATCTACACCCTTTATGCCGCTACTGGCATTAAGTTCCAAATGCCTTAATATATTTTCATTGTGCCATTATTTGGAGCAGCAGCGCTTCATCGTCAGGCAACAATCCAGACTGAATCAATCTTGGTGTCAAGTCTCTTAAATCAGGCGCTCTTTCAAATACTTTTTTAAAGATTGGTAAGGCCTCATCCAAACGACCAACGTCTGCCAAGCTCACCGCTGTCCAATATGGCAATTCTGGATTTTCAGGATAATAATTTGCAGCTTTTTCATATTCAATCAGGGCTGCTTCAATATTATCCTGTTCTACATATAAATCACCAAGATTGGCGTGTTCATAGGCACGATGAATACGAATCAGGCGCCGCAACTGTTTCAATGGTGTTGGGTGGTCCTCTACTCGTAAATTTAATTTAATATCCTGCCATTTTACGCCTGTAGGTTCGCCCGTTGCAATCAGCATTGCTGCGGACTGTTTTCCACGAATATCACCACCTTCATTTTGCGCCGCTTCTAACGCTGTCATCATACGTTCGGCTAGGTCCCCCGTGGCGCTTTCAAAAGCATCCGCCATAGCCTTGGGCACGGTGGGTTTGGCCATTAAATTTGCCTGTACGGTGTAGCCTTCCCCGGTTAAGTGTCCGGCAAACTGGATGCAATCAGTTCCCGTATGGACCGCAACATTCCCATTTGCATCAACCATTCCGACCTGGCGTACGGCTTGCCCATCATCTTCGGACATCAATTTTAACAGTGCTTCCTCGGCCGTTAAACCTTCTGACATTAATTTTAATCCATCCGGACCATAGTCAACTTTAACAAATGATTGGGTGGCAACAGCGCCAACGCCGGGCATTACCCAGGGCACCAGTTCGCCAACAGAAAACCAATGACTCTGAACGGCAACTCCTAATTGACCAGTTTCTTCATCAAGGGCAACAATCGAGTAAGTGGCTATGGGGATCGATGTGCTTTGTTGGCCAAAACTAAAACTGATCAAAATAATGAGTGCAAGAAAACGTAATAAATATCGATTCATAATATCTCCCAGTGCTACGAATTATTCATTTTCAAATTAGGTATTGTATCACAAAACAGACAACCTGCTTGTTCAGAACTTGGTTCCTGGTTTACTTGGGTGTCAGTATTTAGCTAATTTCTAATTGGGGATAGCTTAGTGATGGAGAGTATATGAAATTCAAATTCAGTCGCTGTGTTGCAATTCAAGCAAAGGAAAAAGAGCCGGCCTTGACGTTTTATCGCGACGTAATGGGCTTTGATGCTGTCGCTGTAAATGATAATATTACTGAATTGAAATGTGCCGGCCCCGGACAGCTGTTTCTTGATGAAAGTAGTTTGAAAGGTCCCGTTCTTGAATGCATTGTTGATGACATTGAAGCCGCCCGCGAACTTCTTTTGAAAAATGGCTGTAAAGTTATTCGCTGGAATGGCGTCGGAAAAGATTGTTTTATGCAGGATCCGTTTGGTGTCATTTTTAATCTGTGGCAGGAATAAGTTCATTATTGTAATCGCATAATAGGAGTTTCCTAATTGATGAAACCAGGTAAATCGCGCAAAATATTTCCACTAACTGCAATTTTATTATTTTTCAGTTTCCTGTTTTTTTTACAGTGCAAACCGCTGAGCAAAAACAGCGCTTCTCCAAACAGTATAAAAAATGCCATTATATTATTGTCGCTTGATGGGTTCCGCTGGGATTACATTGACCGCACAGAAACTCCCAATTTGGATTTTTTAATTGAGAGTGGCGTTCGTGCAAAATCTCTTATTCCAATTTTTCCCTCTAAAACCTTTCCAAATCATTACACAATTGTAACCGGGCTCTATGCGGAAAATCATGGGATTATCGCCAACACGATGTATGACACGCTTTTTAAGGCGCCTTTTTCACTTGGCAATCGTCCTGCCGTAACTGATGGCCGCTGGTGGGGCGGTGAACCGATTTGGGTTACGGCTGAGAAAAACAACATTGTGACATCGTCCTATTTCTGGCCCGGGTCAGAAGCCGAAATTCTAGGCCATCGGCCCACTTACTGGGAGCCTTATGACGGGAACGTTCCTAATGCGGCGCGTGTAAATAAAATATTGGACTATATTGATATTGACAATATGAATCGACCATCATTTTATACGCTGTATTTCAGCGATCTGGATGATGCCGGGCATAATTACGGGCCAGATTCAATTGATTTATATCCAGTAATCCAAAAAGTCGATTCCGAAATTGGTCAATTGCTTGATGGTTTACGCGAAAGGGAGATTCTGTATTCTGTGAATGTAATTATTGTCTCTGATCATGGGATGTCACAATTAAGTCCTGATCGACTAATTTATCTTGATGATTATCTTAATACCGATTCATTAAATATTATAAATTGGTCGCCATACCTTGATATTTTAGTTGCGGATGAATCGGTTGACTCCATTTTCACTATATTACATGATGCGCATCCGAATATGTCAATATACAAAAAAGCTGATGTTCCGGAATATTTACATTTTTCAAACCACTATCGCATACCGCCCATTATTGGAATAGCTGATGATGGCTGGACCATTACAACTTCTTATGCGGCTGATGAACATTCTGGAGGCTTTGCTGGTGGGACACATGGATTTGATCCATTCCTTTCATCCATGCAGGGAATATTCATAGCTCATGGACCGGCCTTCAAATCTGGCCTAAAGGTCGATTCTTTTCAAAATATACACATATATAATCTAATGGCTGAAATTTTGGGAATTGAACCGGCCCCAAATGACGGAAATATAGATAGCGTTTTACATTTTTTGAATGAATAGCCCGCCCTATATATATAGGCCCAGCGGTCGCAATTTGAAGCTCTAATAAAGATTGTGTTCTTTAAATATATTATCTGTCCATATATTATATAGAGAACTTTAAGGTAACGTGAATTTATTTCAATGGCAGGCAAACCCAATAATGGACCCGGGGCAAGTACATCAAAGAAGATGATCGTATTATTCTTTCTCATATCATTGGTTATATTCGGTGCGCTGTTTGGATACATTGGCATCCGACTATGGCGCACCCTGAGATCTTTCCATATTGGAAAAAATCTGTTCATTTCGATTTTAGCACTTTTTTCACTGCTGCCATTGCTGCCTATTATATTACAGCTCGCCGGTTTTGAAAATCGATGGATTGATGCTTTATCCTGGATGGGGTTCGGTATCTTAGGCTTTGCGTCACTAGTCATGACCCTTATGCTAGCACGGGATTTAATTAGCAGCACAGTTTGGATAGGCACTAAGCTCGCCAGATTATTTAAAAGTCCGGAAGCCGTCTTTAATGCCAGCCGGCGCGTCTTTATGCTCAACATCACTAATATTGGTATCATTGGTTTAGCGGGCTTGGGAACAATCGCGGGCTTGATCAATGTAATTCGCAGACCGAAGGTGATTCCTGTGAAAATACCAATTACAAATCTGCCGGAAGAATTCACGCGCTTGAAAATTGTCCAGTTTAGCGATCTGCACATTGGATCAACCATTAAGCGGTCTTTCATAGAAAAAGTATCAGAACAAGTCAACGCCCTTAATCCTGATATTGTATTTTTCACCGGCGATGCAGCGGATGGTACCGTTGAATATTTGCGGCATGATGTGGAACCGCTAAAAAATATTAAAGCTCCGCTTGGAAAATATTTCGTTACCGGCAATCATGAATATTATTCCGGCGTAAAACCCTGGACAATAGAACTGGAACGCCTGGGATATGAAGTCCTGACCAACAGCCACAAATTAATTTCTTATCAGGATCGGACATTATTATTGGTAGGAGTTCCCGATCCTGAAGCAGTTCGCATGGATCCGGAAAATGCCCCCAACCTCGCAACTGCTTTAGCTGATGCACCGGAGCATGATTTCAGTATTCTATTGGCTCATCAGCCAGTTGCAATCACAGCAGCAGCTCAGCATAACATTGATCTACAGCTATCAGGGCACACACATGGCGGTCAATATATTCCCTGGAATTATGTGGTTGATATCGTTCAGCCTTACACCGCTGGGCTGCATAAACATGGCCCAACCTGGATCTACGTTAACCGCGGCACCGGTTACTGGGGTCCGCCGATAAGAATCGGTGTGCCATCAGAGATATCTGAAATCAGGTTAGTTTCATCCGATAAATAATACCTGTTTCTATTTTTCTGTACTCGATCCACAATCATTATCGCTGTCTGGATTCCTGGTTAAATCAATTTAAATCAAATAAATTTTATATTCGTAATTTCGCACAATGTCTATTCGGAGGACTTTGATGAACATTCGTTTATTGCTTATTATTCTGCTGTCAATATTATTTATAGCGTGTGAATCCAGATCAGACACCAATTCGATAACGAAAAATGATCTTGTTTTTGCCGAGCGTCTAATCGGTATGGAATTCACTGATGCTAAACGTGATTCCATGCTGGAAGGAATTAACACGAATCTCGATAATTATTTGAGCTTGCGCGAATATTCCCTACCAAATTCTGTTGTTCCGGCCCTGCAATTTAATCCAATTCCCGTCGGTGCTGAATTTGAGCAAACTCAATATCCCATCAAATTCTCCCCAATTTCTAAAATTATACGGCCTGATGATCTGGAGGAAGTGGCGTTCTGGACTGTGCGTGAACTGGCTGAACTGATCCGCAGCCGCCAGGTCACAGCAGTTGAATTAACTGAATTGTATTTGCGGCGCTTAAAAAAATACGGTCCAGACCTGGAATGTGTAATCACCGTAACTGAAGAATTAGCACTGAAACAGGCCCGGCGGGCAGATCAGGAAATTGCTGCCGGTAATTATAAGGGTTATCTGCACGGAATCCCATATGGCGCAAAAGACCTTCTGGCGGTAAAAAATTATAAAACTACCTGGGGCGCTGTCCCTTATCGCGATCAGGTAATCAATGAAGATGCCGTCGTAATTCAAAAGCTGGAAGAAGCCGGCGCGATCTTAGTTGCCAAATTAACGCTGGGTGCTTTGGCCTGGGGTGATGTGTGGTTCGATGGCAAAACGCGCAATCCCTGGAACCTCGAGCAGGGTTCCAGCGGTTCTTCAGCGGGACCAGGCTCAGCCACAGCGGCCGGGTTGGTTGGCTTTTCCATTGGAACTGAAACCTGGGGATCAATTGTCTCACCTTCAACACGGAATGGTGTATCGGGGCTACGGCCAACTTATGGCCGAGTCAGCCGTACTGGTGCCATGGCTCTCAGTTGGTCCATGGATAAGATTGGACCCATGTGCCGCTCGGTTGAAGATTGTATCATTGTATTTAATGCGATCTATGGCCCGGATGGAATTGATCAAACCCTGGTTAGTCTGCCCTTCAATTATAAGCATGACGTTAACTTGTCTGGATTAAAAATCGGTTTTCTTAAGTCGTCTTTTGAAGATACTGCTATTGTTACGGAAAATGATAACAATGTGCTGGCTGTCCTTCGATCGCTGGGCGCCAATTTGACCCCGATTGAGTTGCCGGAGTATCCAATTAATAACCTTTCTTTTATATTAAGTGCCGAAGCGGCGGCGGCCTTTGATGAATTGACGCGCACTGGCAGGGACGATGACATGGTCCGCCAGATCAAGAACGCCTGGCCCAATGAATTACGCACCGCGCGTTTCATTCCCGCTGTGGAATACATCCAGGCTAATCGGATCCGCACCAAACTTATCCAGGATATGGAAACGCTCATGCAGACCATTGATGTATATGTTACGCCCTCCTTTGGCGGAGACAACCTCTTGCGCACAAATCTTACCGGCCACCCCTGCGTTGTTTTACCAAATGGTTTTAACCCCGAAGGCAGCCCGACCAGTATCAGTTTCATCGGACGCATATTTGACGAGGGAATCGTGCTGGCGGTTGCGCAGGCTTATCAAGAGGCCACCGATTGGCACCGGCAATATCCCGATCTGGATGCAAACATTGAAAAATATAAAACTCAATCCGAAGCAGGTAAATAAATATGAAAATCGCCTTAATTCAACAGCACGCTTCCGAAAATATTAACTCGAATCTTGAGCGGGCTGCCCAGGCTTTTGAAACGGCAGCAAAGCAAGGTGCTAAAGTGATCGCATTTGCCGAACTGGCTTTCACACCCTTTTACCCGCAGAACAAAGCTGTTGGCGATATATCTGGTCTGGCCGAAACTGTGCCGGGTCCAATAACTGATTTATTTTGTCAGCTATCGAAAAAATATTCGATTGTCTCAATTCTGAATGTATTTGAGAAAAGTGGTAATAAGACTTATGATTCATCACCGGTAATTGACGCCGATGGAACACTCCTGGGAACTACGCACATGGTACACATTGCTGAACTGCCCTGCTTTCATGAAAAGGGTTATTACACAGAGGGGAAAGGCGATTCGCTGGTTTACGACACCGCAATTGGGCGGGTTGGTGTGGCGATCTGCTATGACCGTCATTTCTCGGAATATATGCGCGAACTTGGGCGGCAGGGCGCCGAACTGGTGGTTGTTCCACAGGCCGGCGCCGTCGGCGAATGGCCGGATGGATTATACGAGGCTGAACTGCGTGTGGCCAGTTTCCACAACGGCTATTTTACAGCTTTATGTAATCGTGTCGGAGAAGAACAATGCCTGACTTTTGAGGGTCGTTCCTTTATTGCCGCTCCTAATGGACGTATTATCGCTCAGTCCCCGGCGCTGGAAGATGACCTTTTAATTGCATCAATTGATCTTGCTGAATGCGGCGCTAGCTTTGCCAAGAAATATTTTTTTCCGGATCGTCGTCCCGAGCTTTACCGCGCCTGGTCGTCAAACCCAGAGCGGCTTTAAACAGTGTCAGAAATTTCAAGCAATCGTAAATTTTACTAATCTGATTAAGTGCAACATGAACCCGCAAACAAAATTAGTCAGCACCATTGACTTTCATGTCACTTCTGAATGCAATCAGGAATGCCCGTATTGCTGGGGCCCACAGGATTTTGAGCATCCTGTGACAACCACGCAAGCCTTAAAGATCATTACGCACATTAAAACCCTTGGTGCTCGACGGATCGTATTTACCGGCGGCGACCCCCTGAAGCGCGAAGATAGTACGCAATTAATTCACCACGCCAAAGTCGTTGGGCTGGAGGTGGCACTCTCAACTACCGGTGATGAATTAAAGCTGGGCTTTCTGTCTATAGTGGGTGCGGACATTGATCTGATCTCCCTGCCACTGGACGGATCCTCAGAATCGGTAAATGCACAGACCAAAGAAGAAGGACATTTTGCCACCGTTATCCAGGCGCTGGAATGGCTGCGCGGTTATCCCGCCATTGATGTAAAGCTGGCAACACCAGTCACTAAATTCAACCTTTCCGATGTACCCAACATTGCTGGACTGGCAAATAATTATGCCAGGACTACTTCAGCGCGGGTATTCTATAACATATTCCAAGCCTTTCCACGCTCGATGGATAAGGAAGTTGCCTGGGATGATTATATCGTTTCCGATCAGGAATTCAACGATCTCAAACAACTGCTTTCGGCTGTCAAGGGAATTTCGATCAATTTTCTCAGTCATGCAACACTGGATAAACTGTATGCCATGATATTCCCCGATGGTAGCCTTATGGTTCCCTCCGGTAGTGATTTTCTGAAATACGGTCGATTCTTAAAGGTCAAAGATCTTGATAAAACCCTGCAGCAAACCAAATTTGACTCCAGCAAGCATCTCAGACATTCTAGGGGCTGGGAAAAAATCACGAACGTATAAATAATCGTTAATAGATTTTTGATTTATACTAATTTCTCCTATTAATCTGGAGTTATAATTCTTACCTCTATGGTAGACGGGTTGACTGCTGTATGATATATTCTGTGAGTTTCCGTTACAAAATCTGATTTTTCTGCAAAATAAATATTGTCCACATATTTCTGGGGGTTGCGATCAACCAGCGGGAACCAGGAACTTTGAACCTGAATCATTATCCGGTGCCCGGTCTTAAAAGTGTGCAGAATGTCTTGCAGTTCAAATTTCACTTCTGTGATTTCATTCGGCACAAATGGTTCCGGCACTTCGTATGAATTACGAAAGCGTCCCCGGAATACCTCACTGCGGATCATGCGCTGGTAGCCGGCCATCTTAATGTTCTCAGGGTTGTGTGAATAGTTTGAAGCCGAGTCGGGATAAACGTCAATAAGTTTTATAATCCAGTCTGCGGCCGTCCCGCTGGTGGCTACTTTCAATTCGGCCACAATGTTACCAACCAAGGTAATATCATCTTCCAGTATTTCGGCCTGAAACGTCAGCACATCGGGGCGGCGGGCGGCAAAGCGCTGGTCATCGGTCATATATTCCTTGGTCATGCCGCTGGTAACTGTTTCCGTGTACGGTACAGGATTCGCTGGATCGCTGATAAATTCACTGTAGCTTTCAGTTGCCGATGGTGGTTCAAAATCAAGCAGTCCGTTATCACGGAAATATAACGTGCGTGATTCCGTATCCATCGGAGGCCAATTATCAAATCTTTGCCATTGATTGGAACCGGTATCAAACATCAGTGCTTCCGGCAAGCTAAGCTCGCCCTTACCCTTGAGATGATAATTGAAAAAGTTGTACTCGATATTTTCCAGATAATAATAAGATGGCGGCGGATCATTCTTGAAGAATATGTTCCCCAACGTTGCGCCGTCCCCGCGGGCATAGCCCCCGTGTTTCCAGGGACCCATAACGATAATATTCTTTGCCTCCGGATTTTTAGCCTCAATTGATTGATAGGTTTTGAGCGGACCATAAAGGTCTTCCGCATCGTACCAACCGCCCACGGTCATTACCGCTGGTGTTATGCGGTCAAGGTGCGGCAGGATGTTGCGGGATTGCCAGAATTCATCATAATTAGGATGGGAAATAAAATCGTTCCAGAAGGCAATCCTGTTCAGGTAATATTTTTTATTGATATTGCTAAGCGGTCCAATATCTTCCAGGAAGAATTGGTAGCCATCCGGCGTTGGAAATTCAAAACGTGCAGACCCTTCCGTACTAGGTTCGGGACGTTCCGGACCGAAGACGTACATGAACCAATACATATGCGCCAGGAAAAAAGCGCCATGATGATGAAAGTCATCAAACCACCAGTCAGCGATCGGGCATTGCGGCGTCGCGGCCTTCAAGGCGGGATGGGCATTAACCAATCCACTGGTAACATAAAATCCCGGGTAAGACGTTCCGTACATCCCAACCTTTCCATTATTGTTTGATATATTATTAACCAGCCATTCAATTGTATCATAGGTATCGGTACTTTCATCAACTTGTTCAGCGCTGGTTTTGTCCGGGATGATTGCCCGCATATTCTCATAAGTACCTTCTGACATGAACTTGCCGCGCACATCCTGATATACAAAAATATATTTATCTCTTACAATAGGCCATGAGGGTCCAAGCATTGATTTATATTTATCCGCTCCGTAAGGCCGACAGCTATAGGGCGTGCGCAAAAGCAGAATTGGATAAGTTTCGCTGCGGTCGCTTGGTTGATATATGGCGGTAAAGAGCTGAACACCATCGCGCATGGTTAGCATATGCTCAGATTTTTCATAATGCTTTATTATGTAATCAGCGGCTTTTTCCTTTTGCCGGTCAGTGCTAATCGCAACAACATTCAGGTTGCTGGTACAATTCAGCATACTGATGACTGACGCCAGTATTAAAAGGAATCGGAATGATCGCATGGCTACTCCCCAGTTAGCTTTTTGAACTGGGAAAAATACCGTGCAGACGAATTAAGCCGCAATTATAATTATATTTCCCATATCAGGACGACCTTATTTGCAGCTAAAAGGTTTTGCGTTATTCGTTCAAAGTAAACGGCTCAACAGCATTATCAATTGGTTCGAGTGAAGTGAGATATTTATAAATTGCTTTTAGATCACGCGTTTCCATACCACCATACATGGTCCAGGGCATTACTGTATTAAACTCATCAGGCTCAACGACAATCGGTTCCATGTTGGGATTATCATACATTTTGAATCTCAGGACAAACTGTTCTTCTGTCCATGCACCAATGCCGGTTTTGTCCGGTGTAATATTTGCAGATCGTAATATGCCAAATGAAAGTTGATATTCCTGCCCTCCAGCAAAAGCCATTCCAGCAACAGGTTTTCCTTTTTTTGTGGCCGTGTGGCAATCACTACAGCCCGAAATCATGGTCATGTAGCGACCATAATTAAGCGTGTCGTCAGGCGTCGGACGCACTTCGGGCTTGGACGGTTTTGGAATTGTACGCATGATAAGACTGAATGGGAAATCTGGTTTGGATTCAGGAACATCATTCTTAATTGAAGGCAGGGTGCGCAAATATGCAATTATTGCCATGACATCTGAAGGATCCATTTTGCTGTAAGTTGGAAATGGCATAAATGGGAAAACCGGTTTTCCGTCCCGCGTAACGCCCGTGGTAATGATTCGATAAAGTTCGCCGTCCGACCAGTGCCCGATGCCATAAGGTGTTATATTTTTTCCATAGAATGTCCCCGGGAAACCCATTTCTGGCGTGAATTCATCACCGCCAGCGCCCTTAGTTCCAGGTTTAATTGGACCTGAGAAAGATTGCCAGTCGCGCATGGAATGGCAATCAATGCAAACCGCAACGTGATTAGCCAGATAACGGCCGCGTTCAATCGTGCCCGGCGTTGCGCTTACTTTCAGAGATTGAACTTCATCCGTTTCCGGTAGCGCTAAGAATAAGTAAAAAAGTCCGCTGATAATTATCACAACGAGTATTACTAATAAGCTTATAAGGACCTTCATAATTGATTTCATTGATTTCCCTCCTGTTAAATAATACTGCCTGCTTTCTTAAGTTAGTTTGCAGGTCAAAAATAAACAATTATATTAAAGAGAAACGGTAGTCAGCTAGCGTCTGTTACCTCGGTTTATTCTTCCGAAAAATATACTGATCCAGGCTGTTATAACTCCGATTGAAAACCTGCGCCTTGGAATGCTTAAAAAACCGCCCAGATAAGTATTAAATTTTTCTAATGGTGTTCTCCAGAAATCCGAAGTTGGATTCAACACTTTTTTGAATAATATAGGTATGCCAAATAATTTTTCCGAAGGAACGTGCCAAATTGGAATTTCTAAATCCCCAGGTTCAACATTCTTAAAAGCATAACCCGTCCAAATTCTCTTGATGCTTGCACCGGCATTCTTCCAGGAAACCAGGTTCATATTGAATACCATGCTGCCAAGGTTTTCATTCCCGTCAAATATTTTTCGCCCATCAGCAAAATGGGGGGGATTCTCGCCAAATTTATTAAGAATATGTGTATAGCTTTTTAATAGTTGATCGGACAGAAGTTTAAAGTGCCTGGCCTTTCCGCCAATAATCTCACCACCAATGTGGACTGGCGCTGATACAGGATAATCAGGATGGATAACTTTATAAAGTGCTGCTCTGTCATGGCTGCTCATTCCATCTACTCTTTTATCCGGATCAATTTCGCCGTGCACATCATATAATAACACTTCACCAGTATCGATATCGTTCTCTGCTATTTCCCCTGAACGGGACCAAACGCAGTCGGCATCTAATAGTATTATTGCATCATCTGATTCAACGCCCAAGGCTTGCATTACATCAAATTTGTAAAAGGCGTTTGTGAATAAACTTGAGTATTTGACCGGAGGACGAAATATTGTAAAAGGAAGCATTTCAATTTTTACACCAAATTCCTCCACAAGCAATTTTAGATCGCGACCTTTATACTGGATTGCTTTCGTATCGTTTGTGAATAAAACATGTTCAGCATCAGGATTACACCGCACACTTGAGGCAAAAAAGACCACTGCGCATTGCCAATAATTCAAACGTTGGTTTTTATAGCTCAGGCGTTGAACCTGCGGATATAAGCTTTCATCCTGGTCACTTACACAGATATATGTGACAATCTTCACTGGTTTATTATACTATATAATTCTACTACTTTAATGTGTAACTAATAGCAATCGCTACCGTTTCATAAAGCTGTCGCTTTGGTGAAATATCATAATCATAATATACGAGTAGATTAGCACCGAATTGAATAAGATCGGTGACCTTAGTTGTAAGTTTCGTTTCCCAGCGGACATCAATTTTTTCAAAGGATTCCAAATTTGAGAATAATTCAACTTTGGAAAGCAAGCTGGTTTTCTCATCAAATGTCTGCTTGTAATCAATTACGCCTTCCAGTCCTGTTTCAATCTTCTTTTTCTCAATTTCATCCGTCGCTGGATCATCAGTAAAGGATTCTGGGAATTGATCGGCAATTGTTTCTTTCAAGGCTACGCCCACACGAATACCTACATTAGTGTGTAGTTTGTATCCAAGGCCGGTGCTCTGAATAAAATATCCAGGGTCCAAAAATGCAGATATTTTATCCTTTGCACCATCTTCATATTTGTATCCATTTGCCAGCTGCGTTTCACCGGTGATTGCGAAATACGGATTTGCAAATTTTGACAGAGTGTAAGTCAGCACACTTGAAATACGCACTTCATCGACTGTCTTGCGGGTTGATTGATCACCTGCTTTGGATGTTCCAAATTTCAAACTTGCAAGATTGTCCCAGTGGTATGCGCCCTTCTGGTAAAGCGCATGTCCGCTAAGGTCAATTTGCTGTGCGATCGAATTTTCTCCCCCTTGCGCCCAGTTTTCAAATCTGGCCTGATTAAAATTGAAAGCCGCCGTCAAGGAATTTTGCCAGGTTGTATCTACCGTCACTTCTTCTGAATCCTGCCCAAAGGTAATTGCCGCCATGCCACAACACAGAATAAACAGCCCAACTTTATTTATCAATATTGGCATACTATTAATTCTCCAATATTAATTTACGCAAAATTTGTGGGTGCGATTTTAATTAAAATTTACTGTTTGGACAATCAATCATCATGCCTTCCGGTCTTGTAGTTAAAACTTTTTTACTACTTAGTCGTTTAGCTTCCTCGAGCTGAGTGCTATGATTGTCTCCTTGAACAGTGTGTACCAAATTACCTAATATTAACGATCTCATTAAATGTAGGAAATATTGTGAAATACTTTACCATACTTGTTTTGCTTTGCTCTCAAATTTTGTTCTCACAAAACATTATTCAAGGTTATGTGGTAGACGCTGAGACTAATACGGTTTTAGAAAATGCTAATACAATTATACTTGAAACCTCTGAAGGTACGGCAACGGATGCATTCGGCTATTTTGAAATAACAACCGCACGGCAATTTCCAGTGACGCTGCTCGTTAGCTACATTGGATATACGCCCTATCAATTCACTGTTTCTAATGATAGCACCCTGCTGATTGAGTTGAACCCTGTACCCGTTATGGGAGCAGCAGTTTCGGTGGTTGGCACCCGTTCGCGGGCAGATCGCGATGTTGCCGTGGCTTTTGAGACACTAGATATTGAACAAATGGAACGGTCCGGTGCGCATGATCTGAGTGATGCGCTGCGTACTGTAAGCAGCGTTGTTATTGACCAGGCAGAAGCCGGCATCCAAACCATCAGCATAAGAGGCAGCAACTCAAATGAGGTCGCTGTATTTCTTGATGGAATTAGATTAAACGATGCTAATACTGGGGTAGCAAACTTAGCTGCTATTGATCAGAATGATTTATCGAAGGTTGAAGTGGTAAAGGGCGGTGGAACTACCCTGTTTGGAAGCGGAGCTTTTGGAGGCGTTTTGAACCTGACCACGCAAGCACCCGACAGCACATCTTTTAAATTTTCTCGAGGTTTGGGGTTACTGGACGATGAAAATCAGGATTTAAGCGCAAGCTTAACAGGACGGCTGGGAATTGTCGGATTTGGAGGCCGTTATTCCGGCAAAGCCCGGCGCTATTATGGCCGTTCGCTTTATACCACTCTTTTTCAAAATGTCTATGCGGCTATTTATCCTCGGGCAGGCGTATTGAACTTCAAAGCTTATGCCATTGAAGATTTCTTAAAATATCCAACCGGGGATGTATTGCAAAGTGCAAAAACACGATTAACGATGGGCCAGTATTCTGGTTCAATATTTACACCTGGCGATTGGGAGCTATTTGTTGGACAAAGGCTCTGGACCTGGCATGATGAATTTTACACTAATCTAAATCGTGATATTAAAGACGACAACCTATCGTCAAGAATTGGATATCATATTTCATCTAATAAATTTAATGCCACTCTACAACTTGAATATGAAGATCAGCACTACGAAGGTGATAATGTTTATAGTGATACCTTTACTGTCATTAATGATTTTGGAGAATTACAACGACGAACATTGGGCTTATCATTAGTCGCGCGCGGAATCAGTCCAATAAAAAATTCATCCTTACAGCAAATTCAATGGGAACTTGGATATCGTCGAGATGTCAATTCGACCGCACATGATCAAACAATAACAGATGAGACCCCATTTCACAATCCGGAAATTCTTTCAGTAATTGATACAGTTATAGATGAGTCTGTATATAGTTTCAAGGTCGGCGTTCAAATCGTTGGCGGTAAAAATGGTTCTCATTACAGTGCTTATTTAAATCAGGGCCGCAGTAAAAGGCTGCCCACGCTCAATGATTATTATTTGTTAAACCAATTGAGTACTCAAAATAGTTCGACGCCAGGCCTTACACCTGAAGCGCTTTCCACTACTGAAATAGGTTTTGAATTTGGCCTGACTTCATTTCCAGGAAGCCCTCAAATTGATGAACTGGTCCTAACTGGTGCAGTGTTTACAAACCAGTATTCAGATAAAATAGCATATAAATATCCTGAAAATAGTGCGCCAATTCCTTATAATACTGAATTAGCAAAAATATCGGGGTATGAATTTGGATTAAAAACATCCTGGTGGAATAATGTTTTTAGACTTCAAACAAGTTACCAGAAACTAAATATTGATAATCCAATTATATTCCCGAACAAACCCAAATCCCGCTTCACCTTACATGCTGAAATCGGATACAAATGGATTTTTCTTGGATATGATCAGTTTAGCGAAGGCTTTCAATTTGTTGTCCATAATGGATTCATTGGCCAATCATATCAGGGACGCGAATCGGCTAATTAACAATGATCTTGCGCTGGAAACTTTGGAAGCTTAAAACTTCTCTTCATTACGTAATCTACAATATTTACTCCGATGAACCGGTACTGGCTGATGCAGAAATTCATGCATTAACGCCCTTCGAATATTTTGGTGTGCACCGGGAAATTCTTTCTCTGAAATTTGAATTGTAATAGTCGTGTGGCATAGAATTATTATTATTGCGGGGGCGGCATGGCTCTTCGGGCAATGCTCCTTGCCCTTTGACACCGCTACCAGTGATCCGAATAGCTTATTAACTGTCTCAGTTGAATTTGATAAAAATCATCGCTTACTGAATTCAATGCCAGTTAAAATCAGTTGGAGCAACATCACAATTGATAATTTTAAAAGTATCAATATTTATAAAATGAATCACGATCAACATCCTAATCAGTATCCGGCAACAGTTATAAAAAACGGTTGGATCACAGTGGCTCAGATTACTAATGAATTTGCGACCGTATTTACTGATACTGTTTATGATGATGCAACCTATACCTATCGTGTAGAATTTATAGATCAATTTGCTAATTTTCGGCGGGCAGAAACCACTGTTACAATACAGTCCACAACCAGCTTGACGATTCCAGATGACAATACAGATT
>PVMS01061973.1_pt1 | contig 20990 bp, 13 predicted proteins | sample 1853461 | NCBI WGS metagenome assembly PVMS01 (sample SAMN08582032, study PRJNA380276) | Marine sediment metagenome, whole genome shotgun sequencing project. | isolation source: ocean sediment barecode stripped | collected 2017 | reverse complement strand
GGAACAGCCGAACACGTCTTGATGATTTTTGAAAAACTGAACAAAAAGGATAGGCAGCATCCAGCGGTTTCCTCCAAGAACGATTTTGCTTTCAGGCTGCCTAATTGGTGGGTGAAAAGGTTCATGATAGATCCTGACAGTCTGATCGAAAAAGATAAGTAATGCTTTTTTGTGTGTAAGTTTACGGCAGCCCGTACGTGGCCTAAGGGGCTCAGACCGCTGCGTATCATGTGCCGCCTGCCTCAGGTTAAGGCGATATTTTATGCCACCCATACAAAATAGCGAGGAACCCATATGATGCATGCCAGAAGCATTAAAATTTTCGCCGGGATCGTGAGTTTTTTTTTGCTGGCATATCCCCTTGGGGCATGGAGTGGGAAAACCGAAGCCCCAGTTTTCCTGGTGGCCCCGTATCTGGGCCGGCCCACGGCATCTTCGATTACCATGAATCTTGTGGCCGGCGAAAAAGATCTTGTATGCCATGTGAAATTCAGGACGGGCAACCGGCCATGGCAGCAAACCCCTGATATGAAGATTTCCGCCCGTTCTCCAAGGGATATCAAACTCGAGTCCCTGACACCCGGCCGGCCGTATCGCTACGAAGTATATGCCAGGGCCAAAGGTAAAGCCAAATTTAAGCTTGTCGCGGAAGATTCATTCCGCAGCAAGAGTAGGCAGGCCGGGCCCTTTGCTTTTGCCATTGTCTCCGATTCCCATATCACACCTGGGTATCCTGAAAGGTCCCGGGTATTGGCAGAGGTCAACGCCGCAATCGGGGAAAGAAAGCCCGACTTTTTGATGATGCTGGGCGACAATATCCAGGCCTTTACCTCCTACGGCGGTCCCATGGCAAAACCCGACCACGGTCCTTTACTGTACCTGATGCTGCGGGAGGCGATGGGCGATCTTCCCACGGCAGTACCGGTTTTTATCGCAAACGGCAACTGGGACGGGGAAAACGGCTGGCACCCTGACCGAGAGCGAAAGTGGGCTCGTGAGGCACGCATGGCCTATGTCCCCAATCCTGACGATACTACCTATCCCGAAAGCGGCAGCAAAGACCAGGATTACTATGCCTTTACATGGGGCGATGTGCTGTGTATGGTGCTCAACGTGACAGGATATACCCCCGCAGACCATTCCTTAACATCACCTGTGGGCCGCCCGAACGACTGGACCCTGGGAGAGGCACAGAAAGCCTGGCTGTACCAGAAGCTTTCAAAATCAACAGCAAAGTGGAAGCTGCTGTTTATCCATCACACAGTCGGCGGCAGCGCCGGAGATGACGTCAATTCGCGCTACGGTCGGGGCGGCGGCCAGGCGGCCGGCACCGGCGAACAGGCGCAGATTCATCAATGGATGATAGAGTTCGGGGTCCAGGCGCTGTTTTACGGCCACGATCACGTGTTTACCGATATTACGGTGGATAGGATTCATTATATTTGTGTTGGAAGTGCTGGAGCACCCTGGAAATTCTCTCAATCTGATACCGGATACGAAAAATATTGGACACCCTCTGGCTACACTTGGGTGGACGTTGGAACGGATACCTTGAGGGTCTCTTTCATCAGACCAGATCCACAGTTTGCTGAGGGAACGGTTTTGCATACTTTTGATCTCGTTTCAAGATAAATGGCAAACCTATTTCCGAAATTATCAGCCCGCAGCACGGAAGGATTCATTTATTATTATCCAAGGCATCTTGTGCTTGCTTGAGATACACCTCCGCTTCAGACTGCTCGAAAAGCTCAATGGCCCGGGAGAGGCACTGCCCGGCTTGATCATTTCTGGACTTTGCCTTGTGAAATAAGCCCAAATCGAGATAGGCCCTCCCCAAAATGTCCTGGGCCTCAATCTCTGTTGCAACTTCAATCGCTCTGTTGAAATGCTCCAAGGCCCTCCGGTCGGCAAAAGGGACTCTCTTCACCAGAAACCCGAGGTTTTTGATCACGGTTGAGGGACTTATTGAACGTGCACCCTGGGCAATTTGCGCATAGGTTCTGGCGATAATATATTCAGAATTGACGTAGCGGAGCATGCAGCCATTTTCCTTCCATGTTTTTTGAATATCTTCCAGAATCTTCATTCCCTTGCTCAGATGGCCCTGGGCCATCAAGAGAGGCCCCAGCAGGAATTGAGCCGGTGTACCGACAATCTCAGCACCGCATTCACGGTCAAATGAGACAATCTCCTGGAGCGCGGCTTCGGCTTCATGGAACTGGCCTGTGGAAACCTGGGCATAGCAGAGTGCCAATTTGGGAAACTGGGAATACCAGGGATCAGCAGAGGCCTGGATAGCTTTCTGAAAGCATGAAGTGGCCGCCGGAAGGTCGCCGGCCATCTGGTGGCTGAAACCTATGAAAAAGTGACCCATGACCATACTGCGCAAATTGGAGTGCTTCCGGCCAAATTCCACCAGAGCTTCTCCGACTTCGAATGCCTTTTGCCTTTCGCCCCTGTACCAGTGCACATATCCCAGGCCTGCAAGAGAAATAAAATAAATATAGTGATCAGAACAGGCCGATTTGTAAACCTCCAGGGCCCTCTCGGCAAAGCCGGCAGCCTCATCCAGAAAACCCAATTCCGCACATGTCCAGGTTAACCATGTGCTGGCATAGCCGATGACCTGGTGGTTCTCGGTCTTTTCACCCAGTTTGAGGGCCTTGGTAAGATATTGATATGAATCCTGGAACCTCTCCCTGTGACACAGGGCGCAACTGAGCCAGACGTAAAACATGCCCAGCCTTTCCTTATCAGCCAAAGACTCCGCCATATGCCTGTGAGCTTCGAGCAGGTCGAGCAGCCCCTTGTAATCTCCGCGGTAGTAGTAGACAAGCGACCATTTGATGAAAAGATCTATGAGCGCCTCCTCCTTGTTATTGTTTTTCCCCAGATTTACGCTTAACAGTTCAAATGCTTCTTTGAAATACTGATGTGACTCTTCCACCGCATATCTTCTTAGGCTTTTTTCACCTGATTTAACAAGATAATCCACAGCCTTATGAACTGATTTGCCACGTTTGAAATGATAAGCCAGGGTTTCATAGAATTCGCCAAGCCTGTCGTGGAATATCTGCTCCATCTCAAGACCGATTCGTTCATGGACCGACTGACGCTCCTTTATTAGAAGACCGTTGTAAACTACCTCCTGAGTCAGGGCATGCTTGAACATATATTCCAACTCTGGCTGTAAAGGCTTTGCCCGTATGAGATCCAGCTGTTCCAGCCGGATTAGACTCGGGTCGGCCCGGTTTTTGAGCCGTGTGACACTCTCTAGAATCTCGTAAAGAAAAGCCCTGCCGATTACCGAGGCTTCCTGGAGAATTCGTTTCGTCTCCTTGTCCAACCTATCAAGCCTCGCCGAAATAACACCATGGACCGTTGGCGATATTCCAGATTCACTGAGGTGCATGGTAAGCTTCCAACCATCATTATCACTGACAAGCGTTTCCGATTCAATCAAGGAATTGACGACCTCTTCCAGATAGAGGGGATTGCCCTCCGCCATTACCTGAATGAATTGCCGCAACTCTTGGGGAATGTCCTTAGCCTGTAGGAGAGATCCTATTACGTCCTGGGTTTCCGATGGTGAGAGACCCAGGAGCCGAATCTCCTCATATGAGTTTTTTATAGATATAGGCTGATGATTGGTGAAGAGATTGAAAGAGGGTCTGTACAAACATAGAAAGAGGGCGGGATATCTGAGCTCGGAGAGGAGGTAACGGAGAAGCTCCAAGAAGGAGGGGTCCGCCCAGTGAAGATCTTCCAGGAGGATGATAGTAGGCTTGCTCCGGGCCAGAGCGGCAAGAACCGTCCTGACGGCCTTAAAAAGGCGTGATTTCCATTGCTCGGGACTTACATCTTCCACTTCGGGATAGCTCAGAGCATAAAGACTCCCGAAAATTGGGGCAACCCCCTCTTTTTTGCCCAGCAGACTCTTCACCCCCGATTCAATCTTCTCTCTTACTTGCTCCGGAGAATTGTCCTCTTCAATATGCCAGGTCCGATTGATAAGTTCTATTAAGGGCCAGTAGGGAATGTTCTGGGAATAGGCATAAGCATGTGCCTCCATCCACTGAATATCCCCAAGATCTGAAGTGGTCTTAAACTCTTCAACAAGCCTGCTTTTCCCGGTGCCCGCCTCACCACAGATAGATAAAATCGAACCTTTTCCCTCACGGATCCTTTCGACGGCTTCACCAAGTTGAGCCATCTCTACACTACGCCCGATCAGCTCAGCTCTCAAGCCGTGCTGACGGTAGGTTTTGCGTGGCTGAACCTTTGGAGACAAAACTTTGTAAATTCGGACAGCTTCCGCCTTGCCTTTGACTCTGGTCGGCTCAAAACTTTCAAAAACAAAATACCCTTCAGCCTGTCGATACGTGCCTGGACCGACCAAAATTTCACCAGCCTTGGCCAAACTGCACAACCGGGAAGCCAGAATGACGGTATCGCCAGTTACTTCATGGGTTCCTTTTTTCAAGATCACTTTATCTATAACCACAAGTCCGGTGTTGATGCCGGTATGCATTGACAGGGTCTGTCCAATCTTTTCTTCAAGCTGTGGGCTCATCTTGTCAACCAAATTGTGTATTTCTTTGGCAGCCCTAATGGCCCGCACCGGGTCGTCCTCGTGGGCTCTTGGAATGCCAAAGAGAACCATAACCGCATCGCCAATGAACTTATCGATAAACCCTTCGTATTTGGCAACTACCTGAGAGATCTCACCGAAGATCCTCGACATGATCTCTTTGACTTCTTCAGGGTCCATCTTCTCCGCCATTGAAGTGTAGCCGGACAAGTCGGAAAATAGAGTGGTGACCTGCTTTCGTTCACTCTCAATTTTTAACACCTCCCTTTTTCTCACCACCTCTCCGTTTAACTTTTGACCGCATTCTCCGCAAAATTTCCGTTCCAGGTTGAGCTTGGCGCCACAACCCGGACACCGGACTTCAAACCCAGCCCCACATTCCTCGCAGAACTTTACTCCCTCGCGATTAACAAACTGGCAAATTGGGCAATTATTTTCAGTATTCTTATTTAAATTGGATTCCATGTAAAATTGGGGTGCGAAACATGTGCCAAAAGTTCAATTTTTGTAAAAAGATCAGCATTTGAGTTGAATCAAAACACCTCTGGTATGCAAAAACCATTGTTTTGAGACCTTTGCAAAACGCCCCCTTTTGCCCAATTTCTGTGTCAGGCTCAACTTTTAATCCTCAAAATACTCCATGTATTCCTGTGGTTAAAATTTTCTCCTTCCTTGAACTTGAACAAAATTGAGCATTTTTCAAAGGTCTCGTTTTAAAAACATTTCAGAAGATCAGGATGCAACGCATCGGCAATTTATCTCTAAGGATTGATTTAAAAAAGAATATCTGTGGGAGGAAAAAAGTATAAGAATGCACAAAAAGACGTGCATCAATGCACAATTTTCTGTGCAAGACGATAAAAAATATGGTAATTGATTAACATGTTGAACCGGCATCAGCGAGCGAATATCAAATTTATAAAGTTCTTAAATGTTTTAAAGGCCAGATAAATTCTTCATGAGGAATTAGGGTTAAATGAATTAATTTTCAGGATTAAATTTATTATGTCTCAAGACGAAGTCGTTGTTATTGTAGATGAAAAAAACAATATAATTGGCGCTGAAATCCGCTCTGAGATGCGTTCAAAGGGTTTGATACACAGGGCCGCATACATATTGGTTTTCAACTCGGCTGGAAGTATCTTTGTGCAGAAACGAACCATGAGCAAGGATGTCTATCCGGGTTATTACGACATAGCAGCAGGCGGTGTTGTTTTGTATGAAGAAACTTACGATGAATCCGCCAACCGGGAACTTGAAGAGGAGTTGGGAATCCGGGACGTCCCTCTGACACGTCTTTTCGATTTTTACCATAAAGATGAAAAAAATCGTATTTGGGGCCGGGTATACACATGCGTTTATGACGGAGAAATTGTGCTGCAAAAGGAAGAGGTTGAAAGCGGCGGTTTCCATGAGGTGGACGAGGTTATACGCATGTCCGGGCATGAATTGTACACACCTGACGGTCTTTACGTTCTCAAGCGCTATATCACTGAAGAGATTTGATCTGGTGTGACCTAACCCGAATTTCGCTCTACAAACCCCTTAAACCTTGCAAATGAATCCCGCTTCAAGCGAAATTGGGCAAAAGGGGGCGTTTGGCAAAGGTCTCAATGTATCAACCCCCTTAGCTTGTTAAGATTAGCCCTGTCGTAATCTTTTCCCTCTTTTTCTTTGGGTGTTTCAATAATCTTGGGGATGTCGAAGAACCGACGGTCGTTCATAAACAATTCAAATGCTTTTAAACCGATAAATCCCTTTCCGATGTGCTCGTGCCGGTCAACCCTGGTGCCCAAATCTTTCTTTGAATCATTTAAATGAATAAAATAAAGATGCTCAAGACCTGTTATAGCATCAAAAGCATCTATTGTTTTGCGGTATGACGCTGCCGTGCGGATATCATAGCCTGCCGCAAAGATGTGGGATGTATCGAGGCAGAACCCGAACCGGTCTCTATTTTCAACCTTATCTATAATCGATGCAAGCTGTTCAAAGGTATGTCCCAAACCGGAGCCCTGGCCGGCGGTGGTTTCAAGGAGAAGGCGCGTCTTTATGCCGGGGATTTCGGAGAATATTTTGTTTATGCTGTCGGCGATCCGTCGTATTCCTTGGTTTTCACCCCTTCCCATGTGAGATCCGGGGTGAAGCACGACAAGAGGGATTCCCAGGGCCGAGGATCTTAAAAGTTCCTGTTTAAGGGCATGACATGACATGGCATGCTTTTTCTTTTCATAGGTAGCCAGGTTAATCAGATAAGATGTATGTGAAGCGATTGCCGTTATGCCGGTTCGTTCCCTTGCCTGGTCAAAGCGGTCTATTTCTTCTTGTGAAAGCGTCCGCTCCTTCCATGTAGTGGAGTTTTTGGTGAAAATCTGGAGTGCGTTGCAGTCATGGGCCTGGGCTTCATAGATTGCATTATGCAGACCCTTTGCAATGGAGAAATGGGCTCCAAGCAGGCATGAAGCCTTCCCGGATCGCACTTTATTTCTTGATTTACTACTCATATCAATTATTTCGCTTTGATCACAAGTTGCCGTTTTTACTTATCAGAAAGGGTTCCGCGTTTGATAACATCTTTTCCGAACTTTTGGGTGATTGTATCAACTGTCTTGTCAACCTTTTCCCAGCTGTCACTTCTTTTTTTTACGTTTTCAAAAATATCCATCTGTACCGGTACGGAAGCAGATACCAGGCCGGACACTCCCACACCGATGAGCCTTACCTTTGTTATAATCCTGTAAGCCCTCAGTAGTTTTGACGCCGTCTTGTAAACTGTTTCGGAAGACTGGGTCGGGGCAGGCAGGGTAATGCTTCTTGTCGCCTGTTTAAAATCAGCATGTTTTATCTTTAGGGTTATGGTTTTGGTCCTTAGGTTCTTTTTCCTGAGTTCTCTGGCAACAGATTCGGACTGCATAAGCAGATAATTGCCCAGCAGTTTTTTGTCGTCAATATCTTGCGGGAGGGTCTCTTCAGTGCTGACAGATTTACGTCGGCTTATGGGTGTGACCGGGGAATCATCAGTGCCGGAGGAAAGCTTAAGAAGCCTTTGACCAAACTTGCCGAATTTTTTCAGAATCATTTTTTCAGGATATTTTCTGGCATCACCCAGCGTCTTAATACCCATATCCTTAAGTTGGCGATGCCTTGTTTTCCCAACTCCGGGCACCTTGTGAATGGGAAGGTTTTCTATAAACTGCTGTGTCTGAACCGGGAGGATTATGGTCAGGCCGTCGGGCTTATTCATGTCGGATGCAATTTTTGCTATAAACTTGTTAGCCCCAATGCCAACCGAGCATGTCAGGTTAAATGATTCTTTTATCTTTTGTTTAATACGAAAGGCGATTTCCTGCGGTTCACCTAAAAGCTTTTCACAGCCGATGATATCAACGTAGGCCTCATCGATTGAGACCGGTTCAACACATGGAGAAAAATCTTTGAGCAAAGACATGATCTTTCGGGACAAAGCTTTATAGCGGTCCATGCGGGGCCGAATAAATATGCCGTGGGGACACTTTTGACGGGCCTGATACATGGGCAAGGCGGAATGGATGCCGAATTTCCTGGCTTCGTAACTTGCGGCAGAGACAACGCTTCGACCGGAAAGCCCGCCCACAATCACACATTTTCCTGCAAGATCGGGATTGTCCAGCTGCTCAACCGAAGCAAAATATGCATCCATGTCGATGTGTAGAATCAATTTATTCAAGTCCGGGTTATGGATTGTGATGAATCATTAGAACCTATCTCAAATACAATCTGAGAGCCCATGGCGGCGTTGCGAAATGGTTCAAAATGCTCACATACTACGTGTATGCTCCGCTTTTTCACCGTTTCGCGCCTTGCCCTGAACACTAATCTTATTTTTGAGATAGGTTCTAGTAATTCTACATCCCCTGCACAACGAGATCAACAAAGAATAAAAACTTTTACCAAAAAATTAAAAGCGAGAACCCGGATAATGGGCTCTCGCCTTGTAATTTCGAAATGGCACCTGTAGTATCCACGGCAAACTTCCATTACTGTTGATCAGGACAAGCCGACTCGTGAGGAATGGAAGCTAAATGAGAATGATCCTCTCGTCCGGTGATCCTGCAAACTGCTCCCTGGCCGCGTATCCGGTTTCAAAGACATCCTGATTGAGTTTCCGTATTTTCTCATTGGCAGAAGGATCTGCCTTTTGAGGCACGTTATTGAGTATCCCTTTTAAAGCCGCCTCCTTGGGCAGGGTTATGAATCTGTCGTCCTTCCTTATATCAAGATCCGCCGCAATAACGCCCAATGAGAAAGGCCCCTTCATGATTGTACGGAAATTGTGCTTCTTAAAGTCATAGAATACCAATCTCATATCATCACCTTTGTCCATGATTTCCTCGTACCTTTTTAGATACTCATCCCTGGTTAGATACCTCGGTCCTTTGCGGCTGGCGGTGACAAGAATAGGTTCATCCACATAGAAATCGGCCACCACGGTGAGCCCCCTGGGAAATGCTGTTTTAAAGTCCTCGGCGGTAAAGACTGCCCGCCAGGCCTCGGAAAGGTCAAAGCCGTTGACGTAGTCAACATCATGGGGAACCGAACCTTTCACTTCATGTTCGCGGATCATCACATCCACGCAAAGTGGACCGCCTGCTTGAGCCAGACCCCGGCACTGGTGAATGGCTGCATGAAATCCCGCTTCAATTGCCGCGTCCGCCTGGATGTTCGACAGGGTAAGGTAGCCGGAACCGCCTATGGATGGATTGGTAATGGTTAGCTGTTTTTCTTTAGCCATGCCTTCCTCCTATATCTTGGTAAGTTCTGGTATGCTTACGGAAGTCGAAAAGCTGATCCCCTCAAAGCTCAGGGCATCTTTAGGACAGGGGAACTGAATACATGAACCGCACCCGAAGCATTTGCTGGGATCATTGTCGAGCAGTGCGTGGCACCTTAGTCCAATGCCGCAGAGCCGGCAATTGAACCTGTCAAGGTCTTTTAGTTTTTCAGGCTCCTCACGGGCCACCCTCTCACGCTCTTTGGCGAACTGGAGATCCTGACACTCCTCGGACCTTAAGAAATGGCCCATTTTGACACCCGAATTGCTGGCATCCTTTCCCATGTCCAGCACGCAGACGCCGTCTGCCACCACCATTATTTTTTCCTTTTTGAGATACCGGTGATAAAGCTCTTTAAAAAGCTCGGCGTTGTCGTCCACCCGGTACGGGTTGACATGGATAATCTCAAAGCCTAAGGCCGGGCCTTCTTTGTCAAAATCCACCTCGAGGGGTATCTGGCCGCCGGTCATCCGGATGTTGTAATTGTTGTAAATGACGTTGATGGCGCCAAACTTTTTGTTTTTGGCGGCAAATTTGATGCCGCTTATATTAAAATTATAGGCGCCGTCTCCCGATGCGGTGACCACGATCTGTTTCTCGGAACAGGACTCTTTTATACCATCCCCGACTATGGCGCCGGAGCCCATACAAAAGATGGCATCCACTATTCCGTAAGCATGGTAGCCCTGGAGGTTGCCGCATCCCCTGTCAGCCGCATAGATAAGCTCATACCTGTTTTTGCCTTTAAGTCCCAGCTCCCGGTTGAACCGCCTCATTCCCTCGTGTACTGACCAGGAAACCTTGGTGTCTCCGCACCCGGAACAGTTGGACACAGGTCGAAGGTATGTTATCTCATCGGTTGCTTTATCCTTTGGTGCAGTGCTATGTTTTGAAGCCATGTTTATGCCTCCCTTCAAACATTCAAAATATGGTCTATATAAGAAAACCGTTCGTATATCCTGGGTTCGTAAGGAATGGAGCAGTCCAAAACCTTAACATCAAGTCCCCGCTGGTTCACTAAGTCTAAAAGCTGCAAATATATAGCCCGCCCGTAACCCTCTTCGAATACAAAGATCTTTTCGATGGGATGCTTAGATACGAGTTCCTCAAAAAGGGCATCGGGCTGGGGAAAGACAATGTCTGTTTCCATTACCAAAACATCTCCGAAATTGCCTTCAAGACGCTCTTTTAGCGCCGGGTCGTGGTTCACCATCTCAAAATCTTCTCTGAAAGGACCATTCACCACTAAGATGGCCCTGGGATCAGTTCCGAAAGCAGTCACCCGGTTTCCCAAAAACTCGAAGTTCTCTTTAATTTTTGTTTTGAACAAAGGAATCAGTTTTGAATGATACCTTCTTTCCCGGGGGCGGATGTGAGGGCCGATGGTGACCAGGTGTTTGGGGTCCCGAGTGAAACCCTTGAGTCGATGGTTCGCTTCCATATCCAGGTCCATCACAGGATCCACTGAGACCTCCCGATAAGAGAGATCATAGTTCATGACTACCACAAACGGAACGCCCAGTTCTTCGAATAGGCGATAGCAGTTTTTAACTGTACTGTGAGCGGTGCGGGGTGAGTGAAGTTCCAGGGTGGGTATACGGAAGTGGAAAGCATAGAGGACTTTGTTGTCCTGCATGGTCTGCGATGAGGTCCCCTGACGGTCATCACCTGAAGCCAGGCCCAGTCCCCATGTGTAGGGAACAACGTTAACCGCCACCCGGAGGGCGTCTGCCGCGGTATTGCCGCCCAGGTGCTTAAAAGAACACAACACCCGGGAGCCTACTGGAATTCGCTTTTCTTCATCTTTGGCAAAAACCGTCTCGCCATAAACCAGGTCCCACTCTTCTTCCGTGAGGAACTCACGTTTTTTGAAGTCGGCTTTGCCTATCACAGCTCCCAGTGCCAACGCCGCGGCGTTATCTTCGTTGGTGGTGGTTCCCCAGTGGGCGGCAAGCTGGTAGGCTGCCTGGTCCAGCGCTTCACCAACCCTGATGGTAAAAGGGTTTCTTTTGGGAATATTCCCAGCCAGTTGCTCGAAGCTCCCCTGAAGATCCGAGATGGGTGCTCCTGGGTAAGCGCTGGTCACCCTTACGCCTGCCTCCAGAGCTCCTCTTGCCACGGCTTGGTTACCCGAAAGCCTCATCCTGCCCAAATCAAAAGTCGCAGCTTTATTCATGGATTCACCTCCAATGAATTAAAGGTTTAAAGTATGATTTGTATTTAAGTTTTTCAGATCCCTGGTTAATTGTGAGTTAATATAGGCAGGCAAAAATTAGAGTGTTAGAGAGGTTTCGATGGAGTCCCGTTTAAGTGATTCGAACGGCAGACAGGATGAAATTATAAAACCGCTTGTTTCCTCATCCTCGTGCCGATAGCGAATCGATCGTCAGATACCAGTATCAAAAGAGTTCGAACTTTACCCGCCTGATATATTTTAAATCAATAATTACAAAATAGCAAGGTTTTACATGTTATTTGAACCCTGTGTTATCTCAGAGACATGTCCCGAACTTTAACATCAGGCTGAAAGCCTAATCACGTGTATATCTTTTATTTTTTCCTGGGTGACCTGATCTCTGCTTCAGGCCGCTAGCAGTGTAAACTTCCGGCCACAGGCAGGGCAACCTTCGGCGTTATAGGTGTTGAGTTTTTCAAGATCCATAATGATTTTTTGTTTGAGTTCTTCTTTTCCCATAAGAATCTCCTTTGTTGTTAACACTTGGTAATTGGTTATTGACAAACGCTATAATTTGTCATAATTTAAATATTCAATTGGCTATATCAAGACGAATTTCAGGGGGCCTTCCCACAAGGAGGGCCTTCACGTTTGGCTGAAAGGAATCCTACCCCTCCTTCACTGCCGCGCATCTTCCAACGAGGAAGTGTATTAACCCGTGAAATATCCGTGTTAACAACCACTCTATTTATCATGTTATCATGGTTAGTTCTATCCTGAATATTTCATAAGGAGAGACGATTAATGAAACCAAAGATAGACATTGACAACCTTTTTGAAAAGCTTCCCTATCGCATAAAAAAGAAAAAAGGGAAGAAGATCCAGGTGGACTGGCAAGCGGAATGGGAAAGGTTCGACGCAAAAAAACTCTTTGAGTTTGACCTTTCCGGCATCCCGCCAGAGAAATTAAACGCCATGCGTGAGCGTGAAGAGGCCATCTTGGACGGCAACCATGCGGCCCTATCGATTCTCACTAGGCTTGTGGACGGTCTTTGCGGCTATCCTATTACCCCGTCCACACCCATTGCCGAAAGTTTTGCCAGGGCCTCCTCCGAGGGTCAGAAAAACCTGTTCGGCACCGAACTTATGTATTTTCAGCCCAGTGACGAGCTTTCCGCCATTGCAGCGGTGGAGGCCATGGCATCCCAGGGCGGACGCTACGTGGACAACTCCTCTTCCCAGGGTCTGGTCTTAAAAACCAAGAACCTTTTTTCGGTGGCCGGCAAGCGCTTGCCGGTGGTAATGACGGTCATGGCCCGGGAAGTCAACAAGGGTTCTTTAAGCATTCACTGCGGTCACAACGATTTCTACGGGGTTCGCAACACCGGGTGGACCCAGCTGGTTGCCGGGGACAACCAGGAGCTTCACGATCTTTTGCCCGTGGCTTTTAAAACAGCAGAGCTGCGCCAGGTTATGCTTCCGTCCATGGTCATCGGCGACGGTTTCATCAAATCCCATGCTCTGGAAAACATTGGACAGCTTTCAGACGCTTTTCTCAAGTATTTTGTCGGGCTCCCGAATAGATTATACCAGCCCGATTTCGAGCAAAGGACCCTCACCGGCACTTTTACCGACGTTGATCTCACCATGGAAGGCCAGGTGGCCCAGGATCATGCTTACCGGTTTGCCAAAAGGGGGCTTATCGCCGCCATGAACGTGATGAACAAGATCATGGGCACCGATCTAAAGGTCGTGGAATGCTATCGAACCGAAGATGCTGAAATGGTAATCGTAATTTTGGGATCGGCGGCCGGAGTTGTCAAGGATGTTGTCGATTACTACCGGGAAGTGAAGGGTCTTAAGGTGGGGGTGGTGCGTCCTGTGCTTTTCAACCCTCCCTGCTACCAGGAGCTTGCATACGGCATTCGCAATGCCAAAGTAGTCACCGTGCTGGAGCGGACCGGCATGGCCCACAATCAGCTTCTTGTAGCTGATATACAGGCTGCCCTACAGGTCTCTATCAGGGCCGGTCGTGAAGGCAGAGAAGAACACAAAATTTATGGTCGTCAAGACATGCCCACCCTTTTGCACGGGGTGTATGGTCTGGGAAGCAAGGACTTTAACAAGTACGATGCTGCATCAGTTGTGGAAAACATGTGGTCATGTTTCCAAGGAAAAACGCGGGATCATTTTCTCCGGGACTTTTTTGTTGGCATTGAAGGTCCTTACACTTTAGAGCCCAAACCGCTTCCAAAATACACGGATCGTGAGCTGGGCATGACATTTATCGGTATCGGTGCAGAAGGTGTAAAGACGGCTCTAGAAACCGCGGCGGTCATTTATGCCGAAGGGGGTGCCAACGGTAAAAGATACATCCAGTCAGGGGCGCGTTACGGTGCGGCCAGGAAGGGCGCACCGGTCTTTATGAATCTTCGCATCGGCTCTTATCCCATACGCAATGCCTCGGAGCTCACCGAGTATGAGGTTTTGGCGTTTTTCAATGACAAATTCCTCTCCGGTGAGATTTTGCGCGATTATGTGGGTGGACTAAAAGAGAGCGGACTTTTGGTGGTTAACAGTCCCAGAACTTCGGATGAGCTCATTAAGTCGTTTCCGCCGGAAATGCGTGAGCTCATTACGGAAAAAAAGATCAAACTAATTGCACTGGACGCCACTCGCGAGGCCTTAAAACACCTTAAGCGTAACCTTCCCGGTGCAATGATGCTGGGGATTATCAATGGTGAAACAGGGATACTTTCAGCTGATGCCTTTGAAAAGAAGTTTCAAAGCATCCTTAAAGAAAAGCTGGGGCCTAGAAAGGGTCGTGAGATTGTGGAGTCAAACATGGCACTTTTAAAAGAAGGAGCCCGGCTGGCCTCTTTGACTTCTGATCAGGTAGTTACAATTGCCGAGGTTCCAGGCGATCAGAGCCCGACAGAAGCAGTCAGGTCCGAAAATTTCGGGAAAGGGCCTGGAACCGCCGGACTCCGGACTAAACTTACTAAAAAAGATGAGCTGGGAACAATCAAGCCGGTAAATCTGATGGAAGATTATCGGAAGCAATTTAACCATGATATGCTTGAGCCGATTATGGAGGGAAAAAAGGTCCCCTGGGACAAATTCTTGCCCGTTGTTCCGGCCGCTACCAGCCGATTCCGGGACATGAGCTATATCGGTACCCAGATTCCGGTCTGGGATGCAAAAAAATGCATTGCATGTGGCATGTGCGCTGTCTCGTGCCCGGACTCAGCGATTTACTCTACCATAACAGACAAGGACTTGCCGGAAGGCGCAGCCCGCTATTTCAAGGTATTCAAAAAATCTCCCAAAGGCATCCCCTGGGAACAATTCGCCATGAACATCAACGTAATTGATTCTGCTTGCAAGGGCTGCGGGGTATGTGCCCAGGTTTGCCCTGTGGATGCTTTTTCAATGGCCGACAAGGCAAGTGTAAAGGAAACAGATTTTCTACCCGAAAAATACCAGGATCTTGACAACACCTACCATGCAGCCCAGTATGTGGACCGCATGGCTCTTAACCACCAGGTACTTTTTGTCTTTTCCAAGCTCTATCCTGGCAAGCACACCCTTTGTCCCGGCTGTGGTGAAGGGACAATTAACCTTCTGACCTTCTTTGCTTTAGAAAGCCTGCGCAACAGCCCCAAAGGGATCGAGACTTTTTACCAGGGGATCAAGGTTCTCACTGATATAAACAGGCGGGCAATCGATCATATGATTGACCGCGGATTCAATATTTATACCATCAATTCCACAGGCTGCAACCAGGTCTCGGAGCTGGTCAATCCCTATAACACACGGATTTACCAGTCCGGCCACTACGGCTTTGGAACTGCTTCGGCCGCGGCCCTGGGAGCCAAATTCAGCCTGGATCAAGCATATGAGAACAATTTTAACGATGTTTTGACCAAGATCATTGTCTTTGCAGGAGACGGCGCTATCTACGACATAGGCAATGGCCCCTTCAATTATGCCCTGGGCGAGAACTTCGACATCACGTGGGTTATTTATAATAACGAAGGATACATGAACACCGGTGCCCAGAAGTCCGGTGCCACCCGCTTCGGGTGCGATCGGTCCACATCGCCCATAGGTAAAAAATATGCGGGCAAGACAAACCTGCATCGGCGTATTGTCGGTCAGGCCACGGCGATTTCACACGTCTATTCGGCCAAACTCACCGTTGACAACCCGTTTTATGCCATCAGGATATTAAAGGAGGCCATTGCATATTGCGGCCCGTCGGTGGTAGAGTTTTTCTCTTACTGTTCACAGGGTCACCAGAGCCATGATTGGGCAGGTCCCTTAATCTCAAGAATGATGAATGAGTCGAGAAAATGGCAGATACAGGTGAGAAGGCCGTTCCAAAAATTAGATATCTCGGCCAACCCGGACCCCGACGAAATATATCCTGTCAAGGGGAAATCCTTCAAAAAAGGAATTAAAAGAGAGCCGGCCACTTTCTATGATGTGGTGAGTATGCTGGGCCAGTACAACAGGCATATCACAGCCCAGGAAGGGGATGTGATTCCCGAGCTTGTCTATGTGAACGAGACGGTATCCCTATTTAGATGGTTCAGAAACCAGTATCTGTCCGGCTATCGGGATACCATGCCCACTGAAGAGGAGGTAGAGCGAATTGTATCTGAGCGCTACAGTCTCTAGCTATTTTTGCAGGGATGGCGTTGGTTGGACCCATCTGTTTTTGTTACCATCGTAAAACCATCTGTCCGGAAATCCGCGACGTTTCTGAAAGGATGGATTTTCTGCCCAATTGATAAGATCAAGGTATGCCTGGTGAATTTTCCTGAATGTATCTGTATCACCTCCAAGGTCGGGGTGGTGTTTCTTTGCCTGTAGCCTATAGGCACTCTTGATGGTTTTTTCTAATCCAGGCGAGTTCAGTTCTTCTTTGCCCAGCCTGAGATGTGTCAATGATGCTTTTTTAATGACGGGTATTTTTATTTCAAATGGATTTACTGGACCGCTTGATTTATTATTGCGTTTAGCCTTTTCTAATATGTGTCGGGAGGCCAGGTAATTTCGATTTGTTCGTTTTTTTTCAACCCACCATTCATTTCCAAGAATAACAGACAAGCTGCTGTAGTCCTCAGCAGGTTTTTTGCCGGAAGAACGTGGAAAGAAAAAGCTGAAGATTTGTTTGGAATCGTAAGGAAGAACATCCATAATGATCATAATGTCAGTAAAATAAAAGGTTGCATAGCGAGTGTTTAATGCCTTTAGCAAACCGGTTCTGACATCAAGGTTATAACGCAGTTTCTGTCGACAATCGATGGAACAATACTTGCGCCGACCAAGATTCTCAGTTGTACCGCAGGACAGGCAGCGGTTTTTTTTCTTGTTATCCGGCCCGGTTATGTTTTCTTGGATGGAATTTTTCATATTTCTGGATCAAATTAAGGGCTACAATGTTACGATGAAGTCTTTTTTTCGTGCTAACCCGGAGAAATTCGGTTTTATGGCCTAACTGCATGTACTGCCCCACATTCCCGGGAGTCTATTTGTTCTTTTGCCCAATCGGGTTCTCTTTTAGTCGATACGATATGAACCATCTTCTGCCAGCCATCTGAATATCGCAAATAGGTTTTTGATGTCCAATACCACTCTGCCTTCCTTGGCGGAAAGAAAGGCTCATTTTTATAGATACCCGCCAACTCGTTTTCAGTAGGCAGGCGCCAATCTTGATGTCCGCCGGTTTGTAAATCTTTTACATGTTTGACAGCTGATTCATAGTTAAGACAGCCTTGTAGCTCAAGCAGGGAATCTACAATACACCACATCAAACCGGTTTTTGTGTCGGTAACCGTGCCGTCTTGATTGTCGGCAAATCGCCTGTCTGTATCTTTGAGTAAAGCCACAATTTTTTCTGTTTCATTCTGTATCCTTGCCAGTTTCGCCTGTTCTTTTAGCCTGGCTAATTCATATATGATCTTATCTTTTAAGGTAGTATCAGGGTGGGACTTCAAATAGTCTAAATATATCAACCTGGCAGCCTTATAATCGGTGCCTTTTTGTTCCGCATTTTTAACCAACTTGGCAAGCTTTCTCTTGTCACGTAATTTGTTAAGGAAAGAATCTCGTAAACTGCTTATTTCATCAGTTCGTTTATATTTAGGATAAATGTTAATATAAGTACTGCAAAGTTGGAAACATTTTCCCCAGTTTTCTTGATTTTCACATATGTTTATTTCTTTGCTAAAAAACATATAATATTCTTCGGCCATATCTAAAACTAATTGTTCTACTTCGTCTATATGTTGGCCTTTTGGATGCTTTTTCAAGTATTGCGCATATGAATAAATTCTTTCAATATTGTTATCTCGGGAAAGTTTAAGTAATTCATCATAGTCTCTATTGTCGATGACAAGTAATATCTCAGCGATTTTCTGCCTGATTAAACTTGAATAATTGCCGGTGGGATATTTCTTAAGATACTCGGTGTACACTGCTGCTGCTTTTTCATAATCATTATTAATACGCAATTTATCGGCATCGTCAATGGTGGTCTGAAAAATAAAATTGTGAATTTCTTTTATTTTTTCTTCTGCGGTGGCAGTAAATTTGTTTTGGGAATGAGATTTTACGAAATTTTGTAATATTTTTACCTTTTCTTCAAGTTCCTGTTGATTTTCCACATTCAACAAGACACTCTTATATTCGTCTTTAATCGGCTTGGACTCTCTCATGCGCAAAAATATGATTGTGCCAAGGGATATAATTATAACTGTAGCCAGAACAGAAACAGCCATGGGCAGAAAGCGTTTTTCCTTTAGTTTTTTTGCCGCATCAATACGTTCACTTTCATCAGGTTGAATTTTTTCGGCTCCGGAAGAATCTATTTGCGTCTCCTGAGTCGTTGCGAGCTCTCCTTTTTCTCTGATTGCAAGCCCTTCCTTTAATATGTCTATAATGGGCAGGTTAATTTCATTTTTCTTTTTATTACTTAATTTCTCAAGATTTATTACTGTTTCATCCCAGCTTATTATTCGGAAAGCGGCATCTTTATTTTTTAATTTACCGGTTTCAGCGGAAACCAGAGCGCCATTTAGTAAATGCAGGTATCCGACATCATTATCTGTTTGTATTTTTAAGGTACATGTTGTTTTTTCCATCTCGGCCATTTGAAGGAAAGAGGCCAGGCTTATACCTTGAACCTGACTTTTCATTGAGGAATCGAGTTCTTTAAAGATCCTTTCGTTTAGGACTTTTATTTTTGCCAGTTTTTCAATTCTGTTATATTCCTGCTTTGACATCTTATGGCTACAAAAACCAAGATGTACGGTAATATTTTTTTCTTTGCTTTTCCATGGCCATAATGCTCCATAATATAAACCCTGTTTAACTTTTCTAATAAACAAAGTCTGTTCTTCACGAAGGCCGTTCAGGTATTTGACAGAGGGGTTATTACGCAACATCATGGGTATGGGTTTTCCAGCAGGTTTAATGGGTGGGCCAAAAAAATCTTCAAGTTGTTTTTCCAAAGAGTTGAGGTCTCTGTCCTTTGAAACAGCCTGATAGAAACTTCGGGTTTCGGCATAGGGGGTTTTGTCCATATTAGGCAGAGAATCTATTTTTTTTACAAAGTTTAAAAATCCTTTTGTAATATTGATATTTATTTTTAGATCCTTGATTTCTTTACTTTCGCTACCAGAAATGTCTGTCATTGATATTTTTCCCATAACTTTTGTTTTCTATTTTTATGAGGGGTGTATTGACAAAGTTTGAATATAAAAAAAGACGTCGCTAATTGTCAATAGCAAATCAAAATGTTCGGTTTGGTCAGGTAGGCTTATTTGAAGGTATATGCTGTATAGTCTCAGAAGATACCGGTTTTATAATTATTTCTGCGGTTTAATATATCCCCACTCCACCAGTCGTTGATAAGCATGTTGTGCCTGCTTACCCTGGTTGACGATTTGAAGGTATTTATAATACTCATCGGCGGATTTTTTGATATGCTTCATTCCTTCTAGGGAATATCCCTTATAAAACAAGGTGTTGGGATTGCCAGGCAATAATTTTTCATAATTGATGAAATCTTGATATGCAGAATCGAAGTTCTCCTCACGGATTTTGGCAAATCCGGAAAGATGGTAGGCTTGAGCTTCTTTAGGGTAAACTTTTTTAGCTTTTTCTGCAAATCGCTTTGCTTTGGCATATTTATTCTGAGCCAGCTGGCACTTAGACATCATTACAAGCCCTGCGTAATCGGAAGGTGCCAGCTCCAAGGCCTTTGTAAAATGTGTTTCGGCCTCGCCATATTTTCCTTTTGCCATGGAGCTTTCTCCCTTTTGCATGGCCTCAATGGCACCTTTGATCGCTCGCAGCTTGGCCGTATGATCCATATACCGTTCCCGGAGCAAAGGTTTGTTTTCAGAAGAGCTGTATTTTTTACGCACAGCCTTGACAGCTGTACGGTAGCGCTCTTTACTCATGGGATGCGTTGCGAACATTAGTTCAATGGCATTTGGTTTATGTTTTGACATGCTCATTAGCATGTCCATCAGCCCCACAAACCCCTTGGCATTATAACCGGATTTAACCATATACTTCAGTCCAAGGGCATCGGCCTCACGTTCGTTGTCTCTGCTGTATGAGGCAAGGAGAGCGCCGGCGCCGACCATCCCCATTTGTGACGCCAAACTGCCAAGGCCGGAGCTTTTGGTTCCCGCATATACGGAAACTCCGTCGATAAGGGCGCTTGTCAATACATTTTTTGACATCTGTTCAGCAGTATGACGAGCGTTAACATGGCCGAGTTCATGGCCCAGCAGGGCCGCAAGTTCGGCTTCGTTTTCAAGGGCAAGCAGTATCCCTCTAGTTGCGGCAATACTGCCCCCTGGAAAGGCGTAGGCATTCACGTATGTTGCGTTCACGCCAAGAAAGGAATAGGGCATATTGGGACGATGGGTCAGAGCGGCCATCTTTTTTCCGGTTTGATCGATATAATTATTCAGGGAGTTATCCTGAAGAGTACCGTAGTCCGAGGAGAATTGATGAGGCGAATGTTTTTTGTCTATCTGAATTTCCTGGGATTCCGATACCAACATCAGTTGTGATTCACCGGTAACCGGGTTGACAGCACATCCAGCCAGAACACCTGCCGCTGATATTGACGAAAGCCTTAAAAACTCCCTGCGGGTTATGCCGTATCCTGTAATGATTTGTAACGGTTTGTTTTGCATGGATGTCTCCTTTTATAAAAAATTCATAAAAAAATAAAGTAAAAGTGTCAACTAGAACCTATCTAAAAAATAAGATTAGTGTTCAGGGCAAGGCGCGAAACGGTGAAAAAGCGGAGCATACACGTAGTATGTGAGCATTTTGAACCGTTTCGCAACACCGCCATGGGCACTTAGATTGTTTTTGAGAT
>PVMS01171544.1_pt1 | contig 20997 bp, 23 predicted proteins | sample 1853461 | NCBI WGS metagenome assembly PVMS01 (sample SAMN08582032, study PRJNA380276) | Marine sediment metagenome, whole genome shotgun sequencing project. | isolation source: ocean sediment barecode stripped | collected 2017 | reverse complement strand
CAAGACACTCGTGATCCATCCCGCTTCGACAACACACCAACAGGTACCCGACACCGAGAGGGCAGCAATGGGGGTCGGTGATGAACTCTGCCAGCGCCCGCGCAAGGCCCCGCAGATAATTGATATCAGACTCCGGCGCCACCGAAGTCTTCAGTTCTACAACCAGTTCCGGCAATGCCGCCGCAGCCTTGCCGACTGCCTCGATAACTCGCTTGTCAGAAGGAACTGTTTTGTCAATCACCCGATTCAGCAATTGTTCGTATTCCCAGGCAAACTCGCCGATCTTCATGGCGCCAACCAGGCGTCCGCTACCCTTTATGGTATGGAACGCCCGCCGGATATTTCTTACTGCGTTTTCATCTTCTGGATGTAGTAACCAATCCTGCTGCAGGCGCTTGATGTTGAGCGCCTCTTCCCCGGCCTCCTCGAGATAAATTTCGAGTATTTCCGGATCGTTACCCGACTTGAGTACTTCCAGCTCTTCATCTACAGGAACTACTTCAAGAGGAACTACTTCAAGCTGTTTTTCAACAGGAACACTAATGGTTTTGACTTCGCTTGTTATCGCTGCGCCTGTCGCAGACACGGACTCGACCGGCTCGTCATCGGACGCGGTACGAATCGCGTCGGGCCCATCATCCATATCACCAGCTATTTGTTCCTCGTTAACCGCTTCCTGCTGCCCGGTATCAGGCTTTGTCCGTTCGGCGGGTTGCCCATCGATCCCTGTTTCCGCGGCGACTACCGGCTCTGTTTCGGCTTCGATCTCGCTGGCATCAGCTGCCGGTGCAATCTGGACAACCTGTTCTGTTTCGACTTTCGATTCCGGCCTGGTTTGCGTATCGGCCTCGCTTTTGATTTGTACCCTGTCAAGCAGCTCCTGTAGTCGCGTATCCGCAGAATCGAGAATACTATCGGCGTCACTGCGATGTTCGCCGAGCGCCTCCAGGTAGTACTCGAGGCTAACCACAACCTGTGACAACGCATCCAAACGATCCGTATCCATAAAGCCGACGATGTCGTAAGCCTTCAAATAGGACAGCAGCCCTTCGACTACGGCGACGGCACGATGCTGGTTTAACAGCTGCAGCGCGCCCCTTGACTCCGTCATCAGGGCTATACAAAGCTCAATATTTTCGCTGCGACTGGTATCCTTGATAAATTCAAGGATCGCATATTTGGTCTTCTGGATATCATCGAGCGCCGCGGTCACAACTGCGTTTAAAACACCGTCGAGTTCGTATTCCCGCGAAACATCATTTTCTGATCTGGGTTGCACAGCACTGGCCGGCTGGCGTTTTTGCATTTGATCAAGCGCCTGCTCGACCTGTAGTAGCTCGGTAGCCATTGATAGCAACTGCTCTTCGTCAGCGGCTCGATTACCCGCCAGAACTTCATTGACGATATCAATCTGGGCTTCGATCAACTGCCGTTGGGAACCCAGACCGATCATCGCCAGGGTATCGGAGATGATATGCATTTCCTGTGGTAAATTCTTTAATTCCGCGACCTTCGATAAATCCCCGTTGACATAAACCTCAAGGGTCGATTTTATCGACTCGATTTCAGCCTTCATCGCCTCCGCGACTGTCTTCAGCAGGGCCTGGTTCGGACCCGCGATATTATCCAGCACTTCGCTACGCGCCGATTCCGAGGGCAGAAACTCTTCCAGTCGATAGGCAGTCTTGATCGCCTGTGCCTTGGGCCCATCGCATTCCGGCTGAGCTATATAAAACAGGAAATTCTTGATCAATTCGATGGGTTGACGCCGTAGTAAACCACCTTCACCAATAATCAGAATAACGCGGAACAGCGCATCTACCTTGCCCAGCAGGCTTTTTATCGACACCCCGAGTTCGAGCTGCTGACGCGAAACCGATTCGATTAGCGCACCGACTATCCACCAGATACGTGCTATCTGTTCAGAGACAGACCGCTCTTCCAGAATTTCACATACCTTCTCGAGACGCTTCAGGCTCTCTTCAAGCGCTTGCTCCCTGATAACGTTAACCAGCGCTAACTGGAAAACCGGGCGCAGTTTCCTGGCGAGCAGTTTGGAAGCCTGGTTACTGCTCTCCTCGATCGGCTGAACTTCAGCGTCCTCCTGATGCATCGACAAATCCGGGAGAAACAGTAACTTCTCGGAAAATAGATCCTGCTTCCTGACCGCACGGATATCGTTTAACAGAGGCAATATGGCGAGTGGTATATCACGATGCCCCGACTGAATATGTTCGAGGTAGTCCGGTAATTGCAACACTGCGCGCAGCATCACTTCCAGAGCCTGTTCCCCCTGCTTATTGTCGATAATGAAATCAGCCAGCGCCATCATCTCTTCGGTCAACATCGCGGCGCCGTACTGCTCGATCATCATCAGCACACCCCGGATAACGCCTAACCTTGCCTTGACGCTCTCCAGTAACTCTTGATTTTCTGCTTCGATATATAACTTCAGATCGATCTGGATCTCGGACAGGTTGTCATCGATGGATTTTTTGACCCACCCGAGCGCACTGTGCTTAATCGAAGTTTCCTGGGTATTCATCGCTTAACCTGTGCTTGCACCTCGAGGTCTAAACCCAGTGCGGCCAGATCATCGGCGTCTTGCGAAATAGTGCTTTCGAACGATACAACACCTGGCAGCTTGAAACCCGCAACCGAATTCTGCATTTCCTTTACCATGAACGACAATTCACCGATAGAGTCTGAAGCCTTGTTTGAACCCTCCGAAGTCTTGGCGGTAATCTCTTGAATCACGTCCATGGTTTCAGTTATTTTTACGCTGTCCAGCGCCTGATCCCGGGTCGCATCGGATATTTCCAGAATACGCTGCGCCAGGTTCATCGAAACCTGCTCTATGCGATCGAGTGCGCTACCTGCATTTTCGGTAAGCTTGGCCCCTTTTACGACGTTGGCGGTACTCAGTTCCATCGATACCGTTGCCTCGTTAGTATCCGCCTGAATGGCTTTTACCAATGCCTCGATCTGCTTGGTCGCGTCACCGGTTCTTTCAGCGAGCCTCTGCACTTCGTCAGCGACCACCGCGAAACCCCTGCCTGCCTCGCCTGCCATCGACGCCTGAATAGCCGCGTTGAGGGCAAGTATGTTGGTCTGGTCGGATATCTCCGTGATCAGGTTAACTATGTCCCCGATTTCCTGGGATGATTCGCCCAGCCGTTTGATGCGTTTTGAAGTCTCCTGAATCTGTTCGCGAATCGTCTCCATGCCCTCGATAGTCTGGCGTACAGTCTCGCCACCTTTATGGGCGATGCTGACAGACTTTCTTGCCACTTCGGCCGAATCGGAAGCACGTTCGGAAACCTGTGACATGGATTTCGAAATTTCGGTGACAGCGCTGCTGGCTGCGGTAATCTCGCGTGCTTGCGCGTCACTGGCCTCGGCAAGTTCACCGGTCATGTTCTGGGTTTGTCGTACCGCGCGGCGTACCTGGTTCGCGGTATTGTTTATCGTGCTGACGAGTTCGCGTAGTGCGTCTATCGAATAGTTCACCGAGTCAGCTATGGCTCCGGTTATGTCTTCGGTAACCGTGGTATGAGTCGATAGATCACCATCCGCGAGATTGGTCATTTCATCGAGCAGGCGCAAAATTGCACGTTGATTTTTCTCATTTTGCTCCTGCGATTCCATCAGGCTTGACTGTGAACCTCGTGCGACGATGACGATAAGCCAAATTAACAGCAACACTGCAAACAAACCAAAGGCATAGGCGATCAGTTTAAATACCTGGTTGGCATGGTCACGGTCTTCAATAGCCTTGATCAAATCACCGGAGGCAGACAGCATCAACGGGCTGAGCTCATCGATTTTAAACGCGGCTTTGTGTACCTTGAATATCTGCGCCGAATTATCGAGGATCTCGCGCACGTTCTTCCTGACTACTGAATATAGATCCGCAAATTGCAACAGATTGCCGACCACATTCGGGCCGGTGAATTTGGTGATCCCCAGCGACGGGTTACCTTCGAGCATGGCAAGTAATTGCGTCTCTACCTGGCTAGATTCGGAGGCAAAACGATCGGCGGCGTCCATAACCACTTCGGCATCGGTTATTATTTGGTTGAGACTGTGCTCAATACCTCTGATCAGGATGACCTGGCGCGCAGCGAGCGCGATATTCTTGCGCGGTGCTCCGGATTTAACCAGCTCGGTTACCACGCGGTCAGATAGTGACATTAATTCGGGCAGCGATTCATTGATCTGGGTGACATAATCGTTTACCGTCGCAATCGACGTCTTGGCCGCTACCACGGTGGCAATATCCTTGTCGTAGTCATTCCAGAACGCCTTTAAATTCGAAAACTCGATCGCGAAATCATCAGGTAACGGAGGCAAATCCTGAGCTACATCGCCATTATTGTACTTTTCTAAAGTAGCGAGAAATCGATTTTTATCTTCGACAAGTCGATCGAACGCCCTGTTCTGACCGGCTGACGCCTCCAGCGCACTAACCGCTATTTGCTGTGATATGACCTGCTGTTGCGAGGCTATCGTAAAATAGAGTTTGTTTTTGTGCGCCTGCTGGCCCTCGAAACCAAACAACGCAACCATCGCCAATACCGATACAAGCAACAGCGCACCAACTAAAACTGCTTTCTTGTCGAAGGCATAACCTAACGGACCAGCGGATGCAACAGGTCCTGGTTTTCGCCCTGGAAGCAAATTTTTAATTTTGTCTAAAACTGCCATTGGTTCATCAATACCTTGCTATCTGCCGTTCAAACAACTCGTAAAAAATGTTCAGCACTGGCTAGTCTTTCCACGCTGAAAACATTCCAGCGATATGCCTGGTCGACAAAAGTCCCCGCGAGATACTCACCGATCGAGCCCATTTCCTGATTGACATTTTGCTCATGCTCTTCGGGTTTGAAGCGTCGCAAGCCATAGACTTCATCGACGAGCAATCCGGCAACCACACCCAGTTTATTAATAATCAAAATCCTGCTTTCTTTACGAATCCTGGTTGGCTTACCGTACAGAAACCCATTCATATCGAGTACCGGCATCAAACTGCCACGAATATTCGCCAGGCCCCTCACCCAATGCGTTACTCCCGGCACTCGAATTGTCTCCGGTGGCGGCAAGATTTCGCTGACGTCATCCATCTTCGCCAACAAGGGCAATTCATTTATCGCAAAGCCAATACCTATCCAGTCGTCAATTACCTCCGTAGCCACAGGCAGGCCACTGGAATTATTGCGCCAGCGGGCATCCAGCTTAATCAGTAATTCAAACGGTGAGTAAACAGACATCGGGATAGATTTTCTTTCAGCTTTCGTTGCTGCGACCGAAACCGAGTACCTTATTGATGCGCGCGATCAAATCCTGCTCATCGGCCGGCTTTACGATGTAATCCCTGGCCCCCTGACGCATGCCCCAGATCTTGTCGGTTTCCTGATCTTTGGTGGTGATGATAATCACCGGTATCGTCGAGGTGGCTGGATTGCGACTCAAATCCCGGGTCGCCTGAAAACCGTTTTTGCCCGGCATTACCACATCCATCAAGATACAGTCGGGTTTCATCTCGATTGCCTTTTCTATGCCTTCTTCACCATTCCTGGCAACCGATACTTCGATTTCATGGTTCAACAGCATGCTCTTGAACACGTGAACCTCTGTCGGAGAATCATCAATAATTAGTACATGTGTCATTCGATACCTACCTCATTTGCCACCGATCGTTTCCGCTTAACTGACATGCGTTGTTATCGCATTAATCAAATCTTCCCTGGAAAATGGTTTCGTTAAATATTTTTCAGAACCGACGATACGCCCCCGGGCACGATCGAAAATACTATCCTTGCTGGAGAGCATGATGACCGGCGTCGCTTTAAAGGTCTGATTATTTTTAATCAATGCACATGTCTGGTATCCATCCAGGCGCGGCATCATGATGTCGACAAAAATAATATCCGGCTTGTGTTCGGTAATTTTCGCCAATGCCTCGAAACCGTCGATCGCGGTCACTACTTCGCAACCCACTTTTTTCAACAGGGTTTCGGCGCTACGTCGGATGGTTTTACTATCGTCAATTACCATAACCTTGACGTTCAGGTTGGTTGTTTGCTGTGCTCCATCTGCTATTTGAGACTCGGTATTCACGTAACCCCCAAAAGATTAACAGCGGGTACCCCCACTTCACAAGGACAAGATTATATGGCTTTTCTCAAGTAAAACCATGATTTATTTAAACTACATGATGTGAATTCTAAGATTTCAGCCTGATATTCACGGGTCTATTTTTACAATTCCACCAACATAAAAAGTAGTTCAATATTGGAGATTTAACAAGCATCAAATGAAACCGGCAGGCTTTTCATGAAAACAATATTTTTATGTGCCTGGCCAGTTTAATTCAGTAAAATTCAGGTAACCACTATCAACCTGAAAAAAACCGCGCTTATGCCTCAAATTCGTAAACTTGGAATCGTCATGGATCCGATCGAATCCATCAAACCCTGGAAGGATTCAAGCCTGGCGATGATGCTCGAAGCACAGGCTCGCGGCTGGCAAATATTCTATTTCCAGCTTGACGATATCTTTCTCGACAACGGTATCGCCATGGGACAGTTTCAAACCCTGACGCTTTACGACGACAACCAGCACTGGTTTGATTACGGTGAAGCCGGTCGCTGCCGACTCGATGAACTCGACACAATCCTGATGCGCAAGGATCCACCCTTCGACCTCGAGTATATTTATTGCAGCTATATTCTCGAACAGGCGGAGGAAGGCGGTGCACTGGTGGTAAACAAACCCGCGAGCCTGCGCGACTGCAACGAAAAACTATTCACCCGGGTATTCCCCCAATGTTGTGTCGATACCCTGGTAAGCCGTAATCCTGAAATTTTGAAAGGCTTCATCGAGCAACACCAGGACATAATTATCAAACCGCTCGACGGCATGGGTGGTCAATCGATTTTCCGGGTACAGGCCGGTGATCTCAATACCAACGCGATCATCGAAGCAGTATCCAAAAATGGGACCTCGCAAACCATGGTGCAGCGTTATATCCCCGAGATCAGCGAGGGTGACAAGCGTATCTTGCTAATCGATGGCGTGGCCATTCCTTACGCGCTCGCGCGTCTACCGGCCGCTGGAGAAAATCGGGGCAATATCGCGGCCGGAGCGAGCACCCGCGGGCAGCCATTGAGCGAACGTGACCAGTGGCTATGTGATCAGATCGGCGACGAGTTACGCGCGCGAGGATTGTTGTTTGTCGGCGTCGATGTGATTGGTGATTACATCACCGAAATCAATGTTACCAGTCCAACCTGTATCCGCGAGCTGGACCGCGATTTTAATCTTAATATCAGCGCAGACCTTTTCGAGTGTATCGAGCGACGACTTTCCACTTAAGCTGGCTGTTCCTGCTCGTTTTAATTGTTAGTGGCTGCGAACGCCAGCAGCACCTGGTCGAACAACAGCTGCTCGAATTCGGCACCATCATCGAAATCACGATGATCACCAATGATCTGACCCGGGCCGAACAGTTACTCACCGAAATTGAACGCCGACTGCGTATCCAGCGCAACCAGTGGCACGCCTGGGAAGATAGCGACCTGACCCGCTTCAACCTGGCTATACAACAAAATTCCAGGGCAGAGGTGCCAACCAGCCTGGCTCGATTATTACAGCTAAGTCGCCACTACTACGACGCCACGGGCGGGCTGTTCAACCCCGCACTCGGGAAACTGGTGGCCGCGTATGGTTTTCATGGCAGTGAGCCCGATATGAATACGATCGCTGAAATCAAACGTGATATTCCCGGTATGCAGGATCTAACCATCGAAACAAACTCCGCCGTGAGCAACAATCCGCATTTACAGATAGATCTCGGCGGAATTGCCAAAGGTTACGCGGTAGGGCTGCTTAGCGACTATCTGGATAACAATGGCATCGATCACTACATCATCAATGCCGGCGGGGATATGGTTACCGCCGGCAACCGATTTGGCCGGCCCTGGCGCATCGGGATTCAGAATCCATTCGCGCCAGGCGTGGTTGCGCGGCTTGAAATCGAGGGTAAACACAGCCTGTTTACCTCGGGAAACTATCATCGCCGGTACTGGCGTGGAGAAGACCTGGCGCACCACATTATCGATCCCCGCAATGGAGAACCTTCCAGCGGACAAAGCTCGGCGACAGTACTGACCGGGGATCCGGTACTTGCCGACGTTGCCGCGACTGCCTTGATGATCGATGGGTTGCAGGGCAAGCATAACCTGGCATTGTCGCTTCAACTCGAAGATTTTCTGCTAATCAGCGAAAAACGCGAAATCATTGTGAGTCGATCCCTGGCTGACAAAATCGAAATTACGGCTCCCTGGCCAATCACAATTATCGACTAAAATAGCGGTATCCGCTGGTGATAGCGAACTAATCTAGGCAGAATAGACTTCCAATATGGCTCAAGCTCATGCAACCTGCATATTTTACCAGTATCCCGGCCCTGACTTGTCCAGCTACGCCTGAACTTGATCTTCCCTCTATTCATAGCTTAGGCTATGAATAGAGGTCCAGCTCGGCGTTCAGACGCATCTGTCCTGCGTCAGCATCCGGGATACTGGTAAAATATGCAGGTTAAAGCAATCCAGCCGCGAATCTCCGCCAGTGATCGCCTCGGGTTCACTCTGTTTCTGGCACTCACTCTACATGCAATAGTAGTTCTGGGTGTTGGCTTTACCCAATCTGATCACCGCAGCGAGCAACCTTTACCGAGCCTCGATATTATCCTCGCCAATTCACAAAGCTTCGACGCAGTCGAAAACCCCGATTTTCTGGCCCAGGTCGATCAGGCCGGAGGGGGTAAGGCTGACACCAAGGCTCGACCCAGCGCACCGTTTTCCTCTCCCACACCGATAGATCAAAGAGGCCTGTCAGACAGGGACCGAGTCGAACTACGCAAGCAACAGCTGGCAATTAGCAAACTTTATTTCCTGACCCAAAGCGAGTCTGATAACACCATAAATCAGCAGCAACAACAGCGCGCGAAGGACTCGGACAGCCTCCAGGAAACTGTCGCCGAGCAACGCCAGACCAAGATAGCCCGCCTGCAGGCCGAAATCAGGAAAATGACCATCGACTATGCGAAGCGTCCCAAAATCATTACCTTGACCGCGAGTACGCGCAAGGCCGTCGAAGCAAGCTACCTGGCTGCCTGGGTACAAAAAATCGAACACACTGGCAATTTAAACTATCCACAGGAAGCAAGGTTGAAAAACCTTGCTGGCCGTTTACGCATGAGCGTACGTATAAATTCGGCTGGCGAGGTGCTTGACGTGCAAATCACCAGCTCTTCCGGTACCCGTGTGCTTGATGAAGCCGCCAGGCAGATCCTGCGTATGGCGCAGCCTTTCGCTCCATTTTCCGATGAATTAAAAGAACGCGCCGATCAAATTGTTATCATCAGAACCTGGGATTTCAAAAGCAATCGATTTAAAACCAAAAGCGGGGTAAGCTAGGAGATAGTCATGACCCAGCAAAACGCCAGTCTTGTCGATAAGTGCCTGATCGCTACTCCTGCAATCAAGGATCCGATTTTTGCCGCCAGCCTCGTCTACATGTGTGAACATAGCGAAAACGGTAGCATGGGATTAGTGGTCAACCATGAAACATCGCAGGTGCTGGAAGATATTTTCAGCCAGCTCAATATCAAGTGCGAAGACGATGAAATCAACAACCAGCCGGTCTATATTGGCGGGCCGGTACAGCTTGAACAGGGTTTCGTACTGCATTCCAGTATGGGGAACTGGCAAAACAGTGTCGAGGTTTCGTGCGGAGTCAATTTGACCAGCTCGCTGGATATTCTGCAGTCCATCGCCGACGGCAAGGGCCCCGATGACTATCTCGTGATCCTCGGCTTTTCAGGTTGGGCTTCGGGCCAACTCGAAGCTGAGCTACAGCAAAACTCCTGGCTCACATCCACCTGCGACGCAGATCTGTTGTTTCATCAGAAACCCGAAGACAAGTGGCAGGTTGCCTTCGATACGCTGGGTTTCGACATCAATATGCTCTCTCCCGTGAGCGGGAATGCCTGAAAATTTAAAGACGGTTGTCGGTTTCGATTTTGGTTCCCGCTGGATTGGCGTCGCGGTCGGCCAGACGCTGACTCGCCAGGCCACACCACTCACCACGCTAAAAGCAAACGACTGGAAAAGTATCAAACGCTTACTGGATGAATGGCAACCACAAAGACTGGTAGTCGGCCTACCGCTTAGCATGAACGGAGAAGATCAGGAAATGACCGCAAGCGCGAAGCGCTTTGGTCGCCAGTTGGAGGGGCGTTTTGGAATCTCGACGGTGATGGTCGATGAGAGGCTAACAACCCGCGAAGCCTACCAGATCGCTATTGCGCAGCAGCGCATAAAATCCAAACAGGAAATCGATAGCATGTCCGCGGCGCTGATCACCGAAACCTGGTTGCTAAGCCATGACCAGGAATGAAGTTGTCCTGATAGTGTATTCAAAATGAATCTATGCTATAAAGCGTGCGCAATAAACCAAGCGGAGTTTGTGTGTCCCTACCCTCAGTCGAATCGCTGATTGACAAGCTGACCCAGGCACTGACTCCCTGTTTTTCTTCTCCCGATTCGCAACCTGTCATCGTCGGCATCGAAACCGGTGGTGTCTGGATTGCCGAACAACTACAGCAACGTATTGCTCCGAATGCTGAACTGGGCCGACTGAATATTTCATTTTATCGCGATGATTTTACGCGCAAAGGCCTGCATCCCACGGTAAAACCATCGAGCCTGCCAACTAATATTGACGATAGAACGATCATCCTGGTCGATGATGTCCTGCAGTCCGGCAGAACCGTGCGCGCCGCAATGAACGAAATTTTCGATTATGGGCGACCGAAAAAAATCCTGCTCGTGATCCTGATCGATCGTGGTGAACGCGAGATTCCGGTGCAGGCTGATATTGTCGGCGCTACCATGCAACTTGATTCTGGCAGCCACATCAAACTCGAGGGGCCGGACCCTCTAAAACTGGTTACAAAAAGCCTGGAGACGCATGCCGAGTAACAATATCCAGCTCGACGATAACGGCAAGCTCCGGCATTTTCTCAGTATCGAAGGTTTAAACCAGGAAATTCTTAACGAGATCCTGAACACCGCCGAATCATTCACCTCGGTTACCGATCGCACCATCAAAAAAAGTCCCAATTTTACGCGGCAAAACCGTTGCCAACCTGTTCTTCGAGGCGAGTACCCGTACTCGCTCGACATTCGAGCTGGCCGCACAGCGTTTGTCAGCCGACATTCTGAGCCTGAACGTTGACACTTCGGCGACAGTCAAAGGTGAATCCCTGCTCGATACACTGCAAAACCTGGAGGCGATGCAGATCGATATGTTCGTTATCCGTCATCAGGACAGTGGTAGCGCTTATTTCTTTGCGCAACATGTACGCCCGGGCGTGTCGGTGCTTAACGCCGGCGATGGCCAACATGAACATCCGACCCAGGCGATGCTGGATATGTACACCATTCGACACTACAAACAGGATTTCAGCGGCTTAAGGGTCGCAATCGTCGGCGATATATTGCACTCACGCGTGGCGCGTTCACAAATTCACGCGCTTAACCTGCTTAACACTGCTGAAATTCGGGTGATTGCCCCTCGAACCCTACTTCCCATCGATACCGAATCTCTCGGTGTATCGGTGTACCAGGACCTCGAAAAGGGCCTCGAGGGTGTCGATGTGATCATCATGTTGCGCCTGCAGAAAGAACGCATGCGTGGCGCCCTGCTACCCAGCGAGAAAGAGTATTTCCGCAAATTCGGCTTATCTCAGGAGCGCCTGCAGCTCGCCAAACCCGATGCAATCGTCATGCACCCGGGGCCCGCTAACCGAGGCGTCGAGATTGAATCGAGCGTCATGGATGGTGCTCAATCGGTAATCCTGCAGCAGGTCAGCTTCGGTATATCGGTACGCATGGCGATCATGTCGATGATCGTCGGTCAATCCGGTCTGCAATCCGGAGCCGACACATGAGCCTGCGTATCAAAAACGGTCTGGTGCTAAATGTGGCCGCCGCGACGACACAGACGACTGACCTGTTTTTAGCGGATGGCAAGATCGCCGGCATAGGCTCGGCACCCGCAGGTTTCAAGGCCGAACAAACTATCGACGCGGCAGGGAGCTGGGTTATGCCCGGGCTGATCGATTGCCAGGCCCGCTTGCGCGATCCCGGGCAACCGGAAAAAGCCAACATCGAAAGTGAAACTGAAGCCGCCATCAAAAATGGCATTACCACGCTGTGCGTCCCCCCCCGACACACAGCCGCCAATAGACAATTCAGCCACGGTTGAATTGATCCATCACCGCAACGAAATGTTCGGCCACCAGGCGCGTATTTACCCGATCGGTGCTTTGACGCGCGGCCTCGGCGGCGAGCAGCTCAGCAATATGGCCAGTTTACGCGACAATGGCTGTATCGCGTTCAGCAACGCCAAACACAGGCTTGCCAGCAACCTGGTGCAACGCCGCGCCATGGACTATGCCGCGGGCCAGCAATCGCTGGTTATCATTCAACCACTTGACCACGACCTGCTCGGCAATGGATGCGCACACGAAGGCGCCATTGCAACCCGCCTGGGCCTACCGGCGATACCCGAAGCCGCCGAGACCGCCGCCCTGGCAAAAGATATAGAGCTGGTAGCGCAAACCGGTGCACGTACCCATTTCGGCCAGCTGTCCTGTGCTCGTTCGGTAGATATGATCCGCCGCGCCAAGGCCAAGGGATTACCGATAACCGCCGACTGTGCAATCCATCAACTATTTTTGACTGACCATGATATCGGGAATTTCGATACCAACATGTTCACAATTCCGCCGCTGCGCAGCCAGTATGATCGCGATGCCTTACGCGAGGGCGTTGCCGACGGCACTATCGATTGCCTGTGCTCGGATCACCAGCCGCATGAAGTAGATGCCAAGCTCAAACCCTTCCCTTCCGCCGAACCCGGCATCAGCGGGCTCGACACCCTGCTACCGCTTGCATTACGGCTAGTCGAAGAAGGTGTACTACCGCTGGCCGATCTGATCGCCAGGTTGACACTGAGTCCGGCTACCATCCTGGGACTACCGGGTGGCAAGATCGAGCCTGGCGAGGTCGCGGACCTGATCATTGTCGATCCGGATCCCCACTGGATTTGCAGTGCCACAAATTTTATCTCCAAGGGAAAAAACACCCCATTTGAAGGTTGGGATTTCCGTGGCCGTGTAACCCACACCCTGGTCGATGGCAACGTGGTTTTCAAAGCATAACTCTCAACGGGTTAGTTTTCTTCGGAGGGAAGCGTTAATTCTTCCAGGTTTGAACCCAGTTGATCGGAATTATGGCGAGTGTCAGGTGTTGCCTGTTCACCACCAAAATTGATTTTCCATTCGAGGTTAGTGCTGGAATCCGCGTAGGCGAGCGCATTCTTGATGGTGATTTCATCCGACTTGTACAGGTTGTAAAGCGACTGGTCGAAAGTCTGCATGCCGGCGGTATCGCCTTTCTCCATAATCTCCTTGATCTGGTTGAAGTTACCCTCGCGTAACAATTCCGAAATGTATGGCGTGTTCATCATGATCTCCACCGCACAGGCCAGTTTACCGTCCATCCCCGGTACCAGACGTTGGGAAATTACGGCCTTGAGATTGAGCGACAAATCCATCAGTAACTGTTCGCGCATATCGGTGCCGAACATGTTCATGATCCGGTCCATCGCCTGGTTGGAGTTGACCGCGTGCAGGGTAGTCAGACACAGGTGGCCGGTATCGGCAAAGTTTATTGCGGCCTTCATCGTATCTCTATCGCGCGCTTCACCTATCATGATAACTTCGGGCGCCTCGCGTAAGGCTTCGCGTAGCGCGTTCTCGTAACTCAGGGTATCGATTCCAACCTCGCGTTGCGAAACAATCGATTTACTGTGCCGGAATACGAATTCGATCGGATCTTCGATGGTCAGGATATGCCCGCCAACATTCTTGTTACGATAATCCAGCATCGACGCCAGGGTCGTCGACTTGCCCGAACCGGTAGATCCTACTACCAGTACCAGACCAGTCTGGTTCATGACGACCTCCTTGAGTATCCGCGGTAATCCGAGTTCATCGATGGTGGGAATCTCCCACTTGATGTAACGAATTACCATCGATACTTCGGAACGCTGAATAAAAATATTGACCCGGAAACGACCGACGTCGTTGAGCGTAAAACCGAGATTTAATTCGCGGTTAATTTCAAAATCGCGTACCTGCTCATCGTTAAGCAGGCTATAGGCGAGTTTCATTACCTGGCCGCTTTGAAACGCATTTTTCGCGATCGCTGTAGTATTGCCCTGGGTTTTCATATTGGGCGGCGCACCAGTGACAAAGAACAGGTCGGACGCCTGCCTCTCGACCATGATCTTCAAATAGGGTTCGAGTAGCTCTGTGGTAGGTTCACGAGACATATACCGTTCCTGTCTAAATCATGCCGTCGGCAGCTTCTGACGATTCCTCGAGTTCGAAATCGCGATGATCCTCGACGATACCCGATTTTCGTGCCGTATCACTTTCAAGCTTGATACGCAGGCGGATGTCGTTTACCGAGTCCGCATTGCGCAACGCATCCTCGAAGGTAATCTTTTGCTCCTCGTAAAGATTGAACAGCGCCTGGTCGAAGGTCTGCATACCGGCTTCGTTGGATTTTTTGATCAGCGTCTTCATTTCGTGCACGTCTCCCTTGAAGATCAGGTCGGCCATCAACGGAGTGTTCAACATGACTTCAATCGCGGGAATCCGGCCGGCGCCGTCGATCTTCGGGATCAAACGTTGCGAAACCATACCTTTTAAATTCAGCGATAAATCCATCAGTAGCTGCATACGCCGCTCATCCGGGAAGAAGTTGATAATCCGGTCCAGCGCCTGGTTGGTGCTGTTGGCGTGCAGGGTCGTCAGGCAGAGGTGACCCGTCTCGGCAAAAGCAATCGCGTGTTCCATGGTTTCGCGGTCGCGAACCTCACCGATCAGGATCACATCCGGCGCCTGGCGCAAGGTATTTTTCAGGGCAATTTCGTAAGACTCGGTGTCTACGCCCACTTCTCTTTGCGTCACCAGACACTTGCCATGGTCATGCACGAATTCGACCGGATCCTCGATGGTTATGATGTGGCCATGCGAATTCTGGTTACGATAATCCACCATCGATGCGAGTGAGGTCGACTTACCGGAACCGGTGCCACCGACAAATATGACCAGCCCGCGCTTGGTCATTGCGATATCCTTCAATATGGGTGGCAGGTTCAGTTCTTCAAAGCCTGGGATTTCAGAATTGATGATACGCAGCACCATGCCGGTACTGCCGCGCTGTACGAAAGCGTTAACACGAAAGCGAGCTACCCCGGGTAGGGAGATTGAAAAGTTGCACTCCTGTTTTTCTTCGAACTCGGAAACCTGCTTGTCGTTCATAATCGAACGCGTCAGCATCTGTGTATGACTAGGCGACAGGTTTTGCTTTGAGACTGTCGTCACCCTGCCGTCTACTTTCATCGCTGGCGGTGATCCGGTGGTGATAAACAAGTCCGATCCATCCTTGCTCACCATCATGCGGAGCAGGTCATGCATGAAACTAATTGCCTTACTACGATCCATTAGAGTTCCCTGGTATCCCGTTGCACGATTACAAGGTATCCGGATGCGCCGCCTTGCGCATCGCTTCGTCCTTGGCAACAATTCCCGAAGTGAGCAAAGTCTTCAGGTTTTGATCCAGCGTCTGCATGCCGACATTCTGTCCGGTCTGTATGGCCGAGTACATTTGGGCGATCTTATCCTCCCTGATCAGGTTACGAATCGCCGGCGTGCCGATCATGATTTCATGCGCGGCGACGCGTCCACCGCCTATTTTCTTCATCAGGGTTTGTGCAATTACCGCTTTCAACGACTCTGATAACATCGACCGTACCATTGATTTTTCAGCCGCCGGAAACACATCGACGATACGGTCGATAGTCTTTGCCGCGGAACTGGTGTGCAAGGTGCCAAACACCAGGTGCCCGGTTTCGGCCGCCGAAAGCGCCAGGCGGATAGTTTCGAGATCACGCATCTCGCCCACCAGAATGGTATCCGGGTCTTCTCGTAGCGCCGAACGCAAGGCTTCGTTAAAACCGAGGGTATCGCGGTGTACCTCGCGTTGATTGACCAGACACTTCTTGCTTTCGTGAACAAATTCGATTGGATCTTCCACGGTCAGAATATGGCCATACTCGGTATCATTCTTGTAGTCGACCATAGCCGCCAGGGTGGTAGACTTGCCGGAACCTGTCGGCCCGGTAACCAGCACGATGCCACGCGGATATTCAGATATTTCCTGGAAAATTTTTGGCGCCTGTAAATCTTCGAGGCTCAGGATTTTCGAGGGAATGGTTCGAAACACGCCACCCGCACCCCGGTTATGATTAAACGCATTTACGCGGAAACGCGCCAGGCCAGGGATTTCAAACGAGAAGTCAGTTTCAAAGAATTCTTCGAAGTCCTTGCGCTGCTTGTCACTCATGATGTCATAAATCATGTCGTGTACCTGCGTATGATCCATTTCAGGAACATTGATGCGACGAATATCTCCATCGACACGAATCATGGGTGGTAATCCTGCCGACAGATGTAGATCAGATGCACCCTGTTTGACGCCAAAAGCCAGGAGTTGAGCTATATCCATGGAGTTTCCTTATATCGGTTTTCAGGTTTTGTTGAATTCATGACGAGTTTTATTTTTCGTCCGCTACCAAACGGATTATAATCAGGCTCTTGCTATAGCCTTGTGTTAACAGATGACTATAGCAAAAATATAGAAAAACCCATGAAGAACATCGAATTTAATCTAAATCACATTCGCGCACAGATTGTAGAGGCCGCACAGGCCTGTGGTCGCGATCCAGATTCAATTTTGCTACTCGCGGTAAGCAAGCGAAAACCGGCCAGTGATATTCGCTGCGCATGGCGTCTGGGGCAAAAAGATTTCGGTGAAAATTACCTGCAGGAAGCACAGCAAAAAATACAGGAACTGCAGGATCTCGACATTAGCTGGCATTTTATCGGTGCAATTCAATCCAATAAAACGCGCCACATTGCAGAAGCCTTCGACTGGGCGCATTGCATCGACCGCGTTAAAATCGCGCAACGACTCAGCGCTCAACGCCCTGCGAATCTGGCGCCGCTAAACGTATGCATCCAGGTCAATATCGACCATGAGACCAGCAAGGCAGGCATCGATCTAAGCGAGTTACCCGAACTCGCAAAGGCGATTCACCAGTTACCCGGTATTCGCTTCCGCGGGTTAATGACCATCCCGGCACCGCGAGAAACCTTGCCCGAGCAGCGTGCCGCTTTTGCCCGACTCGCAGCCGCGATGTCTTCGTTGCAACAACAGGGAATTACCTGCGATACCTTGTCGATGGGTATGACTGAGGATATGGTAGCCGCAATCGCCGAAGGCTCGACGCTGGTCAGAATAGGTACCGCAATCTTTGGAGAAAGAGATTGAATCAGGAAATTTGTTTCATCGGGGCAGGCAATATGGCGGCCAGCCTGATCGGCGGATTAATCGCTAACCAGCATGACCCGGCACAAATAACCGCCTGTGATATAAACACCGAGCAACTGCAGCGGTTGCATGAGCTTTTCCGGATAAAAACTACCACCGATGCACCGGCCTGCGCGGGCGCCGCCGACGTGGTGATGCTGGCGGTGAAGCCGCAGGTGATGCATGAAGTCTGCGCTACACTTTCCGGCTTGCCGTCTAACCCGCGGCAGTTATTTATCAGTATCGCTGCGGGCGTGCCCATGGATGCGATCAACAATTGGCTGGGCGGCGCAAGAGCAATTGTACGCTGCATGCCGAACACCCCGGCTTTGCTGCAACTTGGCGCCACCGGGTTGGCGGCTAATGCGCAGGTTAACAGTACTCAGCGAGCGTCCGCCGAGCATATTATGCAAGCAGTCGGCATCAGCCTCTGGGTCGATGCGGAATCTGACCTGGATGCGGTAACCGCGATCTCGGGGAGTGGTCCCGCTTACTTTTTTTACTTTATCGAGTTGCTCGAAGCGGCCGGGGTCAAGCTTGGCTTGCCGCAACAGACCGCCGCGCGCCTGGCGCGACAGACCGCATTGGGTGCGGCGACCATGGCGCATGAAGATGACGTGGTCAAATTGCGCAAGCAGGTGACTTCCAGGAAAGGCACGACCGAACAGGCGATCCTTTCGTTTCAGCGAGACCGGCTGGATCAGCTGGTCACCAACGCCACTGCGGCGGCGCATCGGCGTGCGCTGGAGCTGGCCGATGAATTAACCAAAGACTATTAATTAATAGGTACAAGCGATATGGGTTCCGGGTATTTGACATCACCGTTAGTGCTGGTCATTAACACTTTATTCGATTTATACATTTTGCTGGTATTACTGCGCTTTTTGTTACAGATGTTACGCGCTGATTTTTATAACCCGGTATCGCAGTTTATCGTCAAACTGACCACCCATCCGCTAAGAATACTGCGCCGCTTCATTCCCAGCGTTGCCGGACAGGACACCGCGGCTATCGTATTATGCATAATCCTGATTTATGGCAAGTTTCTGTTGCTGCGTTTAATGTCCGTCCCGGCGGTACAAATCGGCGGAGTAATGGCGCCAATCACCGGGGTCAACTATGTGGGCTTGCTGGTGTTTTGTATCGCTGACCTGATCGCGCTGATACTAACCGTATTCCTGGTAGCGGTGATTATTCATGTCATTTTGAGCTGGGTAAGCCCTGGCCGATACAATCCGGTAATAGGACTGGTGCACAAGCTTTCCGATCCGATACTCAAACCGATACGTAAATTGATCCCGTCGCTGGGTGGGCTCGACCTGTCGCCCCTGTTTGCCACTTTGTTCTTGCTGGTGGCTAAAATGCTGATCGTGCCGCCAATCGTTTATCTCGGCAATTTCTAGCCCGCATTTCTCACCAGCCTTCGTCGCGAGGGCGTCGAGATGCCGCTGTGACGGGGTGCACGGACCGTAGGTCGATGCAGGCGTGGTTGACACTACGTCAAATTGGCCGGAGGGAGTACGCCCCGTCACAGCGAGCTTATCGGCGGCCGCAGCACAAGGCTGGTGAGAAATGCGGGCTAGAGCCTCTGTTTAGTTATCGCCCGCCGCTTCGGCCTGGTGGCGAGCCTGAATAAACTCACTGTGTGATACGTAAAGCAAATCGGCAACCTGGCGTATCAAGTGCTCCTCATAGTGATCTTTTTCACCGTCGGCATAAACCATATGCCACATCATCTGGATAACCCTTCGCTTCATCGCGTGATCGTAATGCTGGTTCATCAAGCGGGTAATATGCTGGATCGAGACCAGTCGGTCGGCATCCATCTCGGCCTGCTCGAGCAAGGCATCCAGTTCCTCCACGGACAGTTCGAATTGTTGCTCGATTAATTGCCTCAGCCTTAGCCGTTCGGAGGGCTCGACGATGAAATCGGCTCTTGTGACTTCAATCAGTAGCACCGCGGTAGCGACACGCAGAGCGTGCTCCAGATCTATTTTACTTATCTCGACACTTTCGATAGTGAAGAATTTAAGGAGGATTTTTTTCATAGAAATAATTGATTGCAAACGCGATCGTTTTATGCAAAATCTATCGAATAAATTAATAAATTTTAACTATTATGACCCTGACCGAACTTCGATACATTGTCGCGGTATCGCAAAAAAAACCATTTCGGCAAGGCGGCTCAAGCCTGTTTCGTGAGTCAGCCTACCTTAAGTATCGCGATAAAGAAACTGGAAGAGGAACTGGGTGTGCGCCTGTTCGAACGCAGTTCGAAGAATGAGATTCGCATCACCGAAATTGGACAGCAGGTAGTCAACCAGGCCTATATCGTGCTGCAGGAGGCACAGATACTGACCGAAATCGCACAACAGGGCAAAGATCCTTTATCAGGCCAGTTCAAGCTTGGGGTCATCTATACCATCGGGCCCTACCTGTTACCCGGCCTGATTCCCATGCTGCGTAAAACCGCACCCAATCTGAAACTTATTATCGAAGAAAATTTTACCGCGAACCTGTTCCAGTCACTCAAGCAGGGCGCGCTTGATGCAATCATCATTTCCTATCCTTTCGATGAACCCGGAATCGAGACAGCCGCACTTTACGACGAGCCTTTTATCGTCGCCCTGCCCCGCAATCACGAATGGAAGGATCTCGAGCAGATTCAGCCTGAAGACCTGGCCTCCCAGGATTTGATGCTGCTCGGCGCGGGCCATTGCTTCCGCGATCAGGTTATCAAAGCCTGCCCTGAATGCATGTCGGGAGATAGTGAATTGACCCGTACCCTCGAGGGCGGTTCGTTGGAAACCATACGCCATATGGTAGCGGCCGGCACCGGAATCACCGTCTTGCCTCGCACCAGTATGCTGCACAACCAGAAGAATGAGTCATTAATCGTCACCAAACCATTTGCCATGCCGTCACCCAGTCGCACCGTGGCAATTGCCTGGCGCAAACACTATCCGCGCAAAGAGGCCATTTACACCATCCGCGATACCATTCAAAACAGCCCGCTAGAAGGCGTCGATATTATCCGATCGGTCGCGTGATCGAGGAATTTCTGCAGCAGGAGCGTGAGCTAGAACGCGCCAGGATCGTCAGCGAAACCGCCAGGATTCCGTGGCAGGAACTACAACGCTTTTTTGCCGCCGGCAAAGTCATGTTAGTCGCGGCCGAACTTGACCTGGTCGATGTTGCTTATGCTATTCAACTCGACGATATCGAGCAGGTAAAAACCTGGACCGAAAACCTGCAAGTCAATCCGGTAGACGATGATCAGGCAAAACACTGGGTAACCAGTGACGCTTTGTTATGGTCAGTCGTGGTCAAACCCTGGGTACTGGTACAAACAATTACCGACGACTGAGCGCCCGGACTTGATCAGAGGCTCCGGATTGACTTGCAGGTTTTCGGTCCAGGT
>PVMS01038236.1_pt1 | contig 21009 bp, 20 predicted proteins | sample 1853461 | NCBI WGS metagenome assembly PVMS01 (sample SAMN08582032, study PRJNA380276) | Marine sediment metagenome, whole genome shotgun sequencing project. | isolation source: ocean sediment barecode stripped | collected 2017 | reverse complement strand
CAGGCGGGCAGTCGCCGTATCGGTAGCACCGCCGGGCGCGACGGCGCCGATAGCCAACCTTCTCCACGGCCGCATTATTAAAATTTGGATCTTTGACTCCGGCTGCCGATATCGAACCTGCCTCGGCTGATGCGATACTCGCTAGACTAATGGCTGCAAGGATTGTGGCAGTGAGAAGAAGAGCGTGGCGCATTGGAATTGCCCTCAAGCTAGCTCGGTCGTGAACTTCTAAGTCTGCACCCTACGTTCCACATCGGGGAGTCGGTCAAGGCGGAATTGCCAAATTGGCTAATGGCCGCGCGGTCACTGCTCGGTACAGGCTATCGCTATGCGGAAGCTTGTTAGGCAATTGCGGTCGGATGCCAGGGACACCGTAGAGCGCATCTGAGGCCCGAAATCGCATCCCGGTGCTTACTATGTGCTTACTAGCACGAAGGCCGGGGCTAAGAATATCAGCTAAGTACTTGATTTAATGGTGCCGCCGGAAAGAATCGAACTTTCGACCTCGTCATTACCAATGACGCGCTCTACCACTGAGCTACGGCGGCTTATTTTGACCGGGTGGGGTCAGCACAGGCGGCGCGATCCCGATATGCCGGACCAGCCTGATGTGCGGCGCGCAAACTGCCATAGCGCGGCAGTCCGTGCAAGGCGCAGAACGCAGCGCCCCCAAAGGCTTCGTTGGGAGTCTCTCATGATATAGGGAGTTCCACCATGGCCGGGCAGAGAGACGACAAGAGCATGGGCGAGAAGCCCCAAGGGGGCAGCGGAACCCCGCCCACCCGCCACGCCCGGCTTGAGCAGCAGCTTCGCGCTAACTTATTGAAGCGCAAGGCACAAAACCGAGCCCGCAAGGCCTCTCAAGCCCCTCCGAAAGAGGGGGGGACAGACTAAAGCCTAGCGGAGTAGACTGGCCGCTTGCCACCCGGGCCGAAGGATTTTCTAGGCCCAACGGGAATTTTGCCAGGGCGCGAGGATCATTCGCGCGAGGGAGCCAACATCGTTATGGACCGTATCCGCATTGTCGGCGGCCACCGGCTGCAGGGCACCATAGCCATTAGCGGTGCCAAGAACGCCGCGCTGCCCCTGATGATCGCCAGCCTTCTCACCCGTGAGACGCTGACGCTTCACGGGATGCCGCGCCTTGCCGACGTCACGCTTCTCGGCCGCATTCTCGGCAATCATGGCGTCGACATCACCATCGCCGGCAAGAAGGCCGGCCAAAGCACGAATGACGGCCAGACCTTCCGCCTTACCTCTGGCGATATCGTCGACACCACGGCGCCTTACGAGATGGTCGCGCGCATGCGGGCGAGCTTCTGGGTGCTGGCGCCAATTCTGGCCCGTTGCGGCGAGGCTAAGGTGTCCTTGCCCGGCGGCTGTGCCATCGGCACGCGGCCCGTCGATCTCCACCTCTTGGCGCTTGAGGCGCTCGGCGCCGAGATCGAGCTTGAGGGCGGCTATGTGATCGCCAAGGCGCCGAAGGGGCTGATTGGCGGACGCATCCACCTCGCCAAGGTTTCGGTCGGCGCAACCCATAATGCCTTGATGGCGGCCGTGCTGGCCCGTGGCGACACGGTGATCGAGAACGCGGCGCGGGAGCCCGAGGTCGCCGATCTCGCCGCCTGTCTCGTCAAGATGGGCGCGAAGATCGAGGGCATCGGCACCGCCACGATGGAGATCGTGGGCGTCCCGTCTCTGCATGAAGCCGAGCACACCGTTCTGCCCGATCGTATCGAGACCGGAACCTATGCCATGGCCGCCGCCATCACCGGCGGCGATCTGTTCCTGGAAGGGGCCCGCGCCGATCTCTTGCGTGAGGCGCTTCAGCTTTTGCAGGCGAGCGGGGTCGAGGTCGAGGAGACCCCGACCGGAATCCGCGTGGGCCGAAACGGCCGTGGCCTGGAGGCGGTCTCCGTGGAGACGCAGCCCTTCCCCGGTTTCCCCACTGATTTGCAGGCGCAGTTCATGGCGTTGATGTGCACGGCGCGCGGCGTGTCCGAGGTGCGCGAGACCATCTTCGAGAACCGCTTCATGCATGTGCAGGAGCTGGCCCGGCTCGGCGCCAATATCGACCTGAAAGGGGATACCGCCATTGTCACCGGCGTGGACGGCCTGACCGGGGCGCAAGTCATGGCCACCGATCTGCGCGCGTCGGTTTCGCTGATCATCGCCGGGCTCGCCGCTGAGGGCGAGACGCTGATTGGCCGTGTCTATCATCTCGACCGTGGCTTCGACCGTATCGAAGAGAAGCTGCGCCAATGCGGTGCCCAGATCGACCGGCTTTCCGGCTGACGCCGGCTGGGTTATTCCTTCTTCTTCAATCCCGAAGCGTGGTACGCCCACGAAAAGATGAGGCCAACCTTTCCGTCATGACGCCATTAAAGCTGCTCGCACTCGATGAAGAAGACCTCGCGGTCGTGTCGTCGCATCTGCAAGATGCCGTGGTGCGCGTGGGCGATGTCGCCTATCTGCCCTCGCAGAAGCGCTTCGCCGCGATCGTCAACCGCTTTGACTGGGAGAGCGCGTCGGAGCCGGGGGCTAAAGACTTTCAGCGCCGCCGTACCGCGCTGAGATTCGACCGGGTGCTCAGCGCCAAGCACATGGATCTGAAGCCCGATGAACCGCATCGCGTGCTTTCACTGCTCGCGATTGGCTTTAAGGCCAGCGATGCGCCAAGCGGCCTGGTCACGCTCACCTTCTCCGGCGGTGTGTTGATCCAGCTTGAGGTCGAGTGTCTTGAGGCAGAGCTGAGAGATCTCGGGCCGGCGTGGAGCACGCGCAACAAGCCGGAGCATCCGGGTGAGGGCGCCGCCAGCGCCGAAGAGCTCGACGCTCCCGGCCTATAGGAATTCGTGCCATGGCTAAGACGCTCGATACGCGCGACAGCGATTTCGAGGAGCGCTTCACCGCGCTGCTCGGTGAGAAGCGTGAGAGTTCGGCTGACGTCAACGACGCCGTTGCCAAGATCATCGCCCGGGTTCGCGAGGAGGGCGATGCCGCGCTGATCGATCTCACCGCGACTTTGGACGGCCTCGATCTCGGCAAGGTTGGCATCGCCATCTCGGCGGAGGAGATCGAAGCGGCGCAGGTGAAAGTGGATGCCGAGACGCGCGCCGCGCTCGAACTGGCCCATAAGCGCATTCTCGATCATCACGCCCGGCAAGTGCCGGAGAGCCAATCCTACACCGACGAAGCTGGTGTCGAGATCGGCCAGCGCTGGACGCCAGTCGCCTCGGCCGGTCTTTACGTTCCCGGTGGCACGGCGAGCTATCCAAGCTCAGTCCTGATGAACGCGGTTCCCGCCAAGGTCGCGGGCGTCAAACGTCTGGTCATGGTGGTGCCCACGCCGAAGGGCGAGTTGAGCCCGTTGGTGCTGGTGGCCGCGAAGCTTGCGGGCGTCGACGAGATTTACCGGGTCGGCGGGGCGCAAGCGATCGCCGCCCTTGCATTCGGCACGGAAACCATCCGCCCCGTGGCCAAGATCGTCGGGCCCGGCAATGCCTATGTGGCCGCGGCCAAGCGTCAGGTCTTCGGCCAGGTGGGCATCGACATGGTGGCGGGCCCGTCCGAGGTCGTGATCATCGCCGATGGCGAGAATGACCCGGCCTGGATCGCCGCGGATCTTTTGGCACAGGCCGAGCATGACAGTGCGGCCCAGGCGATCCTGATTACCGATGACGCAGACTTTGCCCGTGCCGTGACCGAGGCTGTGGACGCGCAGCTTGCCACGCTGCCGCGCGCTAAGATGGCGCGTGGGAGCTGGGAAGACTATGGCGCGGTGATCCTGGTCCCGCATCTCGACGAGGCCCCGGCCATCGCCGACCGGCTGGCGCCCGAGCATTTGGAGATCGCCACCGTCGATCCCGACGCGCTCGCCGCTTGCGTTAACGACGCCGGTGCCATCTTTGTCGGGCGCTATACGCCCGAAGTGATCGGCGACTATGTGGCCGGCACCAACCACGTATTGCCGACGGCGCGCAGCGCGCGCTTTGCGTCCGGGCTTGGGGTGCTCGACTTTATGAAGCGCACCTCGATCCTAAAACTCGATTCCGAAAGCCTGAAGAGGCTGGGACCCGCGGCCATGGCGCTTGCCCGGGCCGAGGGTCTCGAGGCGCATCGCCGCTCCGTGGCCATCCGACTGAACTTACCGGAATAGACATGACGGAAGAACAAGAAGAACGGTCATGGCCGGAAACTGCGCGGCTCACCGAGGTGATTCTCGATGAGGCTTCGCTCGGCCGCGATAACGCCGATGTCGAGCACGAGCGCGTGGTCGCGATTTTCGATCTCATCGAGAAAAATAATTTCGCGCTCGAAGGCCATGAGGGCAGCGGCCCTTATACGCTGCGTCTGTCGCTGGCCGACAATCGTCTGGTGTTCTCGGTGAGCGGCACTGAGGGCGACCCGCTGAAGCACGTGATGCTGTCGCTGTCGCCCTTCCGCCGCATCGTCAAGGACTACTTCCTCATTTGCGACAGCTACTACGCCGCCATCAAGTCCCAGCCCGCTTCCAAGATCGAAGCCATCGACATGGGGCGGCGCGGCCTGCACGACGACGGCAGTCATCTCCTCATGGAGCGGCTCAAGGGCAAGATCGCCGTGGATATCGCCACCGCGAGACGCCTGTTCACGCTGCTCTGCGCGCTTCACTGGAAAGGCTGATCCTTTGGGTGTGTGGGGCGATCTGCCGGGCGCGGTTCTCTTCGCCTGTAGCCGCAACGCCGTCCGTTCGCCCATGGCCGCCGCCATCCTCGGATATCTGGCGGGCAATCGCGTTTATGTGGAGTCCGCCGGCGTGCGGCCGGGTGAGCCAGACCCCTTCGCCATCGCCGTGATGGAGGAAATCGGCATCGACATGTCGGCGCATGTGCCGGTGTCCTTGGCCGGTGTGCACGACACCTCGTTCGATCTTATCGTCACCTTGGCGCCCGAGGCCCATCATCAGGCGCTCGATCTGGCCCACGGCTATGCCGTCGATGTGGAATATTGGCCGACGCCAGACCCCACATTGGCGAGCGGCGCCCGCGAACAGGTCCTCGATGCCTACCGCGCCGTCCGCGACGGGCTGTTCGCTAAGATCAAGACGCGCTTTGGGCTCTCCGGCGGCCCTCGCGTGTAAGAGCCGGTTCTAAGACTTCGCGTCTACGATCTTCTGGAACGCGTCAAAGTCCATGACCGGTGCGATCTCGTGCACGTTGAGGCTTAACCACGGCTCGAAGAATTCTGAGATGGACTCCGCCGTGTCGGCCTCGAAAACAGACCAAATTTGATGTTGGGTGACAGAGATCCACGAGCCCACCAGCTTGACGCCAGCTGGCTGGACGAGGCCCTGTTCCTTCAAGACCCGGAGACTCTCGTCGCGATCCGCCGGGTCGATGGTCACATAACAAACGAACAGCATGGGCCGGTTCCTTTGGTTGTTGGTCGATTGCGGAAGGCTTGGCGTGAGACGATCAGCGTCCGATTAATGCACCTTGATCGCCGGTCCTCAACCCTGTGCCGCCCAAGGAAGGCCGCGGGACAGATCGGCCCGGGAGACGCGCGCGCCTAGCCAAACCGGGAACGCGGGCCAGGTGTAATGAACCGGCCCAGAGGGTCTTCGCTCCAACCCACCGTTCTTGAGGGGAATCGCCCTTGATTTTAAGTGGCGGGGCGACCATTCTCCGCCGCAATCCATGATGCGGAAGGAGCCTTATGGCGAAGGAAGAATTACTCGAATTTCCGGGGGTCGTTAGCGAACTACTCCCCAACGCCACCTTTAGGGTGAAGCTCGAGAACGATCACGAGATCATTGCCCATACGGCGGGACGGATGCGCAAGAACCGTATCAGGGTGCTTGCAGGCGATAAGGTTCTAGTCGAGATGACGCCCTATGATCTCACTAAAGGTCGGATCACTTACCGGTTTAAGTAGCAGACTCGGGCTGACGCGGAAGAATTCCGCGAAGGCCGGGCCTGTGACGACGACGGCGCAGAAGGCGAAAGCCCCAACGCGGCCGCCGCGTCGGCGTATGCCTACGCCCGGGTCGAGCTTCCGGCCGAAGCTTGTGCTCGCCTCGGCCTCGCCGCGCCGGCTTCAGCTTCTTGAGCAGGCTGGCATCGCCCCAGACGCGCTCCGCCCAGCTTCGGTCGATGAGAGCGTGGCCAAGGGCGAGGTGCCGCGCCATATCGTCCGCCGGCTCGCCCGCGCCAAGGCCGAGGCCGCGCTGAAACTCACCCGGACCGAGCCTGAATACGCCAAGTCCTTCTTGCTCGCCGCCGACACGGTGGTGGCGGTCGGGCGCCGGGTTCTTGGCAAGGCCGAACTGGAGCATGAGGCGGCCGATGCGCTGCGCCTGCTTCGTGGCCGTGCCCATCGCGTTCACACCGCCATCTGCCTGGTCACGCCCGAGGGGCGCTGGCGCGAGCGGGTGGTCGAGACGCGCGTCCGCTTCCGCAACATCTCCGATCAGGAAATCGGCGCTTATCTGGCGAGTGGCGAGTGGAAGGGCAAGGCCGGTGGCTACGCTATTCAGGGCATCGCCGGCGCGTTCGTGGTGAAGCTTGTCGGGTCTTACACCAATGTGGTCGGCCTGCCGCTCACCGAGGTGGTGAGCCTGTTGGCGGGTGAGGGTTATCCGGTGAGCCTGTTGTGGCTCTCCAAGGCGGAGGTCGAGACGGAGTGACCGCACCGTCGCCCGAGCCGGTAGTGCAAAAGACCTCTGGCCGCTGCCCGATCTGCGCCAAGCCCACGGCGAAAGAGCATCGTCCTTTTTGCGGCAAACGCTGCGCTGAGATCGACCTTGGCCGTTGGCTCAAGGGAAGCTACGCCGTGCCCGGTGAGCCGACCGGCAATATCGACGACGGCCGGTTTGACGACGAGCTGGATTGAAAAGAGGCCCTATCGCTGGCTGGTCTCGACAGGGGCGGGGCGATTTCCTATAAGCCAGGGCCTTGTGTGGGGCTCGCCTTGGCGATGAATTCATCCCCGCACCAAATGCCTAAAAACAGGCCCAGGTAGCTCAGTTGGTAGAGCAGCGGATTGAAAATCCGCGTGTCGGTGGTTCAAATCCGCCCCTGGGCACCACTCCTTCTTGATGATCCAAGATACGACCACCCAAAAGCTGTCATCTCAGGGCCTGTCGACACCAAGGTCGCGCCCGACACGGACGTGCCTGGATGTCCGCTCCTAGGGGTGACGCCAAATTTATGGTCGCGGCATTTTAAGCGGCACCGATTTTGAGAGGAAATTCATATGCCATCGACTGGGCAGGTCATTCTTGTAACGGGTGCGGCCAGGGGCATCGGCCAGGAGCTCTGTCGTTCGTTTGCGCGTCGCGGCGCCAAAATTGGCCTGCTCGACCGTGACAAAACCAAACTAGAGGCCTTCGCGGATGAACTGCGGCAGGCTGGAACGCAGTGCGCGGCGGCCGTCGCCGATGTCCGCGAGCGCGAGCAGGTTCACGACGCGGTTCGTGAGATTGCCGGCGTCCTTGGGCCGGCTGACATTATGATCCCCTGCGCCGGAATCTGTCGGGGCTCAACGGTCGACGATCTGAAGATCGCCGAACTCGAGGAGATCATACGGATCAATTTTCTGGGCATGGTCTACACAATCGAGGCCGTCCTCCCCGCGATGCTGGAACGCAATGCCGGCCAGATCGTCGGGATCTCGAGCATGGCAGGCGTGCGCGGCATCCCATTCGAACCGGCCTATTCCGCGAGCAAGGCCGCCGTGGGGGCTTATCTGGAAGGTCTCCGGTCCGAGCTCAGGCCGCGGGGGGTTACCGTGACGACGGTGTTCCCAGGCTATGTGCAAACGGCTCTGCTCGATGAGATCAATGGAATTATGGGCGCTGATATGTCGAGCGGCAAAGCCGTCACGGCACCAGATGCCGCGGCCAGAATCGTGGACGCGATCGAACGGCGGCGATCCTATATTTACTTTCCGCGGCGGCTCGGCATGAGCGTTCGCATGAGCCGGTTCATGCCGGCGCGTATGTATGACCGGGTGATGGGAAGAATGTTCGGCCGCTTTCCGATCTCTGGTCGAGCGGGCGAGGCAGGCAAGTCCGACAAAGCCTAGCGGCGCACCGTGTCCGGACGGATGAGATCCTCGGCGACCATCCAATCAATGCAGTCCTTGAGCATCGTTTCGAGCGATGCGGGCTGGTAATCGAGCTCGCGGGCAGCCTTGTCGCTGCGGCAGATGATATTCGACGTCACGATCGCTGCCGATTCCGCGGAGATCATTGGCTCCTTGCCGGTGATCATCGAGATGCGTTCGGAGACGCGGCCGGCGAGGCGCAATACAAATGGCCGGCCTATCGCGGTATTGGTCGGTTGGCCGAGCAATTGACCTACCAAACGCACAACGTCGGCATAGGACGCCTCGCCCCCGCCGAGAATGTAGTTCTCTCCGGTGCGTCCCTTCTCGGCGGCCACGATATGCGCCCGCGCAACCGCCCCGACATCGGCGTAGCAGGCGCGTCCCGGAGGAATTCGGAACAATTTTCGGTTGGCGGCCAGGCGTATGAACTGTGACCAGGTCCCCCAGTCGTAACGGCCAATCACATTGGCGGGGTTCAGAAGGACCGCATCCAAGCCCTGAGAAACTCCCTTAGAGACTTCCTCCTCCGCCATGGCTTTGGAGTGCTGGTAACTGAAGCTGTCCTTGCCGAGCTTTGGCGATGTCTCGTCGAACGGTTCGGCGGGAAGCCCGTAGACGGCGGTCGAGGAGGTGTGGACAAACTTTTTGCAGCCTTTGGCCAGCGCCGTCGCCACCATGTTGCTGGTGCCTTCGACATTGGTTCGCCATTGCCTCTGCTTGTGGCCGGACCATAGGCTGACGTCGCCAGCGACGTGGAAAACGGCATCGACATCCTCGGGCATGATGCGCTCAAGCGAGGCTTTGTCCTCGATCGCCCCTTCCACCAGGCGGACGGGATACTTTTGCAGATGCGTCAACCGTGAGCTGGCTCGATGCAAGGCCACCACGTCCCAGTCCGATTGCGTGAGCTGCTCGACGAGGTTGAGGCCGACAAAGCCTGTGCCGCCCGTGACGAAGGCGGTCTTGTTCGGCATGATTTTGCTTCCTCTTGTTTGGGCGGCAATCGAGCGCCGATACAACCTGCGGACGCCCGAACGGTCCCATGGGACCGAATGCCCCGAGGACAGGCCCAACGCAAGGACTTCCTTAAGCCCGGCAGGCAAGAAACCGCCGAAGAGCTAAGCGCCAGCCACTTGCAGCTTGGCCTGCCAGATTTTCGTATCACCGAGAATGAAGACCACGTCGTGGTTCGGCCCGCCGAATGTGAAGTTGGCCACGCCGGGCGTCGCGATCTCGCCCATGAGATCGCCTTCCCGCGTGAATACCTGCACCCCGGTCCCCGACGACGTGTAGACGTGACCTTGGGCATCGAGCTTGATCCCATCGGGAACGCCCGGGCTGATCTCGGCGAATAACCGTTCATTTCTGAGATGCCGCCCGTCTTTCACATCGAAGGCGCGCACATGATGGGGCAGGTCGACGAAATAGGTGCCAGGCGCTTGATTGGCGCCGGTGTCGGTGATGTAGAGCACGGCCTCATCCGGTGAGAAGGCGAGCCCGTTCGGCTTGTTGAAACTGTCGGCGACCACCGCCGTCCCCCCCGTCGCCGGGTCATGGCGATAGACGAAGGCGCCGACTTCCGGTGCGTTCTTGAAGCCCTGGATCGCGCCATAGTTGGGATCGGTGAACCACACGGTGCCATCGCCTTTCACCACCACGTCGTTCGGCGAATTGAAGCGAAGCCCGCGCCATTGATCGACGATCGTCTCGAGCTTGCGGTTTTGGAAGTTCATGCGGCTGATCCGTGCGCATGTCTCCTTAGTGCCTTGCTCGCAGATGACGAGGCGCCCGGCGCGGTCGAGAGTCATGCCGTTGGCCATGTTGGAGGGCTGCCGCACCGTCTCAAGCTTCTCCGCGGTGAAGGGAAACGCATCGCCCGCGAGTTGCAGGCGCATGATGGCGACGTTCTTCGGGCCTGGTTCGGGCACCGTGGTGAAATAGAGCGCATGCTCCGCCGCCACATAGACCGGCCCTTCATGGGCATTGGTCTCGATCAGCACGGGACGACAGAAGTCCGCGCCTAGAAGCTTGCGGAATTCCTCGCGAGCGACGGTGAAAATGGGCCCGTCGCTGGTCTTGGGAGACTGAGGCATCCTCTATTCCACTCACTCTATCTCGCTGTGTTTGGTGTGACACGCCATACGACGTTGCCCACATCGTCGACCACAAGCAGCGCGCCGAACGCATCGACCGCGACGCCCACAGGGCGGCCATGAGCGCGTTCATCCTCGCTCAAGAAGCCGGTGAGAACATTTTCCGGCTGGCCTGAGGGCTTGCCGTTCTCGAACGGCACGAAGATCACGTTGTAGCCGCTGAGCGGGCGCCGGTTCCATGAGCCGTGCTGGCCGACAAAGGCGCCCCCACGATAGTGCGCCGGGAACAGCGTGCCGTCATAGAAGGTGAGGCCAAGCGAGGCGGTATGCGGCCCGAGCGCATAGTCCGGCACGATGGCCTTGGCGACGAGATCGGGCCGTTGGGGTTGGGCTCTTAAGTCGAGATGCTGGCCGAAATAGCTGTACGGCCATCCGTAGAAGCCGTCCTCTTTCACCGACGTCATATAGTCGGGCACGAGATCGCTGCCGAGCTCGTCGCGCTCATTGACGGTAGTCCACAATTCGCCGCTGTCCGGCTGAAAGGCAAGGCCCACGGGATTGCGTAAACCGGATGCGAAGATGCGCGATTTCCCGGTAGCAAGGTCAATCTCGTGAATGGCCGCGCGGCCTTCCTCGCTCTTCATGCCGTTCTCGCCGAGATTGCTGTTGGAGCCGACGCCGGCATAGAGGCGCGATCCATCCGGACTGGCGACGATGTTCTTGACCCAATGGATATTGATGGGGCCGGCTGGTAGCTCGACCAGTTTCTCGCCGGGCGCGGTTATCGCCGTCGCGCCGTCCTCATAAGGAAAGCGCATGATCGAGTCCGTATTGCCCACATAGAAGTCGTTGCCGATCAGCGCCATGCCGAACGGCGAATTCAGACCGGAAAGAAAGACAGTTCGCATCTCGGCCTTGCCGTCTCCGTCGGCGTCGCGCAACAGGGTGATGCGGTTGGCGCTCGGCACGCCGGCGCCGACCCATTTCATGGCCATCTTCATGAACCACGCCGTGATGCCGGTTTGTCCAGGCGAAGGCGGCGTATTGGTCTCGGCCACCAGCACGTCGCCATTCGGCAGCACAGTGAGCCAGCGCGGGTGATCGAGGTCGGTGGCGAAGGCGGCGACCGAAAAGCCTGAGCCCGCTTTGGGCGTGACGCCCTCGGGCCAGCCCACGGCACGCGCCAGAACGACGGTCGGCAGCATCGTCTCCACGGGCGCGGGCAATTTAGGGTCGGGGCCGGTTCCCGCCGCGACCGATAGCGTCGCCTCGTCCCCGCAACCGCCCAAACAGAGTGCCACCAGGGCGGGAAGAAGAGGGCGCATGAAATTGCTGAGCATCGGTCGCTTCTTCCTCGTCTGCGTTACGTCGAGCATTATGCCTCGATTGAGACATTGGGGGTAAGACGAAGGCCGGACACGCCGGGGAATATCCGGCGTGGGGACAATTTTCTGTGAGGGAAGGATGTCCAGCGCAGCAGCTGTCGTCTTTCTGGGCTAAGAGTTTGTTGCAGCTGGGCGTTGCCCCCTGTGTTCGCCGAGTTGATTAGAGTAGCGTCCTTAACCAAGGGTCGAGCGGCACATGGCATAACGGGCTCGGACCGGGCTCGCGTGCACAAGGCCAAAGATGCCGTCATGATTCAGCAGAAAAATCGAAATTCGAAGCGCACGAAGCCGGACGAAAATTCCGCTTCCAAAACACCCCCTTCGCCGCCCAAAAACACAGACGCAGCGCCCTCACGCCAGGGCGGTCGCATTCTTCTGATTGCGCTGGTGGTGATTGGCGTGGCCGCGATTGGCTATCGCTACATGGTGGCGCCGCAAGGCGAGCCGGCTCAGAGCGCCACGCGTCCGCCGCCGACCGTCACCGTGGCCAAGCCGCTGGTCGAGACTCTGAAAGAATGGCGCGACTTCACCGGCCAGTTCGAGGCGCAGGAATCGGTCGAGATCCGCGCCCGCGTGAGCGGCTATCTCGAATCCGTCAATTTCACCGATGGCCAGCTGGTGAAGAAGGGCGATCTCCTCTTCGTCATCGAGCCGCGGCCGTTCGAAATCGCCCTCAACTCGGCCAAGGCGCAGCTTGCCCAGGCCCAAGCAGAGCTTGAGCTCGCCCAGGTTCAGCTCGAACGCACCGTCAAGCTGCTGAAGAACGAATATGCATCCAAGGAGACCCACGACGAACGGATTGCCGAGGTTCAAGGCGCCACCGCTTCGCGGGACAACGCGGTCGCCGTAGTCGATCAGGCCCAGCTGAACCTCGACTACACGCGGGTCACCGCTCCGGTTTCCGGGCGCGTCGGCCGTCACGAGGTCAGTATTGGCAATCTGGTCATGGGCGGCGTTGGCGGGTCCACCACGCTATTGACCACCATCGTCTCGCTCAATCCGATCTGGCTCATGTTCAATGTGAGCGAGGGCGACGGCATGACGTACAAGCGCCTGATCGCGAAGGGTGAGATTCCATCGGCCCGGAACAGCAGCGTGCATGTGGAAGGCCAGTTGATGGACGAGAGTGATTGGCCCCTCAAAGGCGCCATCGATTTCGTCGACAATCAATATGACCGCTCATCGGGAACCATCCGGGTTCGCGCCTCTTTCCCCAACCCCAATTTGTTCATCACGCCCGGTCAGTTTGGTCGCGTGCGCGTGCCCATGTCGCAAGAAAAGCCCACGATGCTTGTGCCGGACGCGGCGGTGGTCACCGACCAGTCGGTGAAGCTGCTCTACGCGGTGACGGCGGACGGCACGGTCGTGACGAAGCCGGTCGAGCTAGGCTCTGTCACCGACGAAGGCCTGCGCATCATCCGCGATGGCATCACGCCCGAGGATGAGATCATCATCAACGGGCTTTTGCGCGCACGTCCCGGCCAGAAGGTCACGCCGGAGCAAGGCACGGTGGCGGCGCCCGCCGCCGCCCCGGCCAGTCAGCGGTAAGGGCCGGGATGCGTCCATGAACGTCTCGCGCTTCTTCATCGACCGACCAATCTTCGCGGCGGTCATCTCCATTCTGATCACGCTGATCGGCGGCGTGGCCTATTTCAGCCTGCCCGTCGCCCAGTATCCGGACATCGCCCCGCCGTCGATCCAGGTGACGGCGCAATATCCGGGTGCGTCCGCCGAGATCGTCGCCCAGACCGTTGCCACGCCCATCGAGCAGGAGGTCAACGGCGTCGACGACATGATCTACATGACGTCCCAGTCGACGAGCGATGGGTCCATGGCGCTCACCGTGACCTTCAAGCTCGGCACCAATCTCGATACCGCGCAAGTGCTGGTGCAGAACCGGGTCGCCATCGCCACGCCACGGCTGCCCGAGCAGGTGCGTGCGCTTGGCGTTCAAGTGGTCAAGCAGTCGCCCGACCTCATGATGGTCATCCATCTGAGCTCGCCCGACGACAGCCGCGACCTACTCTACATCTCCAACTATGTCACGCTGCACGTCAAAGACGTGCTCGCCCGGGTCGACGGCGTCGGCAATGTCACGATCTTCGGTGCGCGCGATTACGCCATGCGCATATGGCTGGACCCCGAGAAACTCGCGATCCGCGACCTGACCGCCGGCGATGTGATGGCCGCGTTGCGCGGCCAGAATGTGCAGGTCGCCGCCGGGGTCATCAACCAGCCGCCAGTGCCTCAGCCCGGCGCGTTCCAGCTCAATGTCGAGACGCAAGGGCGCCTGACCACGCCGGAGGAATTTGGCAACATCATCGTCAAGTCCGGCGGCGATGGCCGTGTGGTGCGCGTGCGCGACATCGCCCGCGTCGAGCTTGGCGCCGCAGACTACAACCGCAACGGCTATCTTGATGAGCGGGTGGCTATCCCCATGGGTATCTTCCAGCGCCCTGGGTCGAACGCGCTTGAGACGGCCGCCGAGGTCGAGGCGACTATGGAGGAGTTGTCCAAGTCGTTCCCCGAGGGTTTGCGTTACGACATCGTCTACAACCCGACCATCTTCATCTCCGACTCGGTCGAGGCGGTGATTACCACCATGTTCGAGGCGGTGATCCTCGTCGTCTTGGTCATCATCATCTTCTTGCAGACATGGCGGGCATCGGTGATCCCGATTGTCGCCATTCCGGTGTCGTTGATCGGCACCTTCGCCGTGCTGGCTGCGCTCGGCTATTCTCTCAATAATCTTTCGCTGTTCGGGCTGGTGCTCTCCATCGGCATTGTCGTCGATGACGCCATCGTCGTGGTGGAGAATGTCGAGCGCAATATCCGCGCGGGCATGGCGCCGCGCGAGGCTGCCTACCGCACCATGGACGAGGTCGGCACGGCGCTGATCGCCATGACGCTTGTGCTCGCGGCGGTGTTCATTCCGACCGTGTTCTTGAGCGGAATTCTCGGCCAGTTCTTCCGGCAGTTTGCCGTGACCATCACCACCGCCACGCTGATCTCTCTCGTCGTCTCGTTCACCCTTAGCCCGGCGCTCTGCGCGATGCTGTTCAAACCGCACGCGCCCTATGAGCAGCGCAAGAGCATCATGTCGCGGCTCATCGGCCGCTTCTTCCAGGGGTTCAACACTGGCTTCGAATGGGTGTCGTTCCGCTATGGCGCGTTGACCTCGCGGTTGATCCGCATTCCGGCCATCATGCTTGCGGTCTATGCCGGGCTTATCGGTCTGACCGTGGTCCAGTTCCAGGCGGCGCCCACCGGCTTCATCCCGAACCAAGACCTCGGCTATCTCATCAACATCATTCAGTTGCCGCCCGGGGCGTCCCTGGCGCGGACCGACGAGGTTGCGCGACGGGTGACGAAGATCGTGCTCGACACGCCGGGCATCGCTCACGCTATTCCGATTGTCGGTCTCGATGGCGCCACCTTTACCACCGCGCCCAATTCCGCCGTGGTGTTCACACCGCTCAATTCGTTCAAGGAACGCGCCAAGAAGGGGCAGAGCGCGCAGTCGGTAAGCAGTGCCCTCAACCAGAAATATGCGGCGATCCAGGATGCGTTTGTCCTCAGCATCTCGCCGCCGCCGGTGCGCGGCATTGGCACCACCGGCGGCTTCAAGATGCAGGTGCAGGACACCACGGGTGGTGACCTCTCTCAGCTTGCGGACGTGGCACAAACCATGGCGGACGCCGCGAACCAGACGCCGGGCCTTGCCGGCGTGTTCACGACGTTCAATACGCGCACGCCAAAGGTCTATGCCGACATCGACCGCGTGCGTGCCGAAATGCTCGGTGTTACGTCGAGCGATGTGTTCCAAACGCTTGAGGTCTATCTCGGCTCGCAATACGTGAACGACTTCAATTTCCTCGGCCGCACCTACCGCGTGACCGCTCAGGCCGACGGTCAGTTCCGCCAGGACCTGCACGCCATCTCCGAGCTTAAGACGCGCAATGCCGAGGGCCAGATGGTGCCGCTTGGCTCGGTGGCGTCGTTCCGCGACATCACCGGCCCTTACCGCGTCGAGCATTTCAATCTGTATCCGGCGGCGGCGGTGCAAGGTGGCACCAAGCCGGGCTACTCCACGGGCTATGGCCTTGAGGCCATGGAGAAGCTGGCGAAGGAAAACCTGCCGGAGGGTTACGCCTATCAATGGACCGAGATCGCCTATCAGGAGAAGCAAGCTGGCGACACGGCGCTTCTGGTGTTCGGCGCGTCGGTGATCTTCGTCTTCCTTCTGCTCGCCGCGCAATATGAGAGCTGGGGCCTGCCGCTCGCGGTCATCCTCATCGTGCCCATGTGTCTGCTCGCGGCGGTCAGCGGGCTCATGCTGCGCGGCATGGATGTCAACATTCTCGGCCAGATTGGCTTTGTGGTGCTGATCGGCTTGGCAGCGAAGAACGCCATTCTTATCGTGGAGTTTGCGCGACAGAACGAGGAGCAGGGCGAGGACCGTTTCCAGGCGGCCACCGAAGCGGCGCGGGTGCGCCTTCGCCCCATTCTGATGACCGCGCTGGCCTTCATCTTCGGCGTGGTGCCGCTGGTGATCGCCACGGGCGCGGGCTCCGAGATGCGCCAGTCCCTCGGCACCGCGGTGTTTTTCGGCATGATCGGCGTGACCGCGTTCGGGCTGATCTTCACCCCGATTTTCTATGTGGTGGTGCGGAAATTCGCGCCCGCGCCCAAGGAGCGTGCGCGCCGGGGCCCCACACCGGCCAAATAGGGCCGGGAAGTCGCGTAATTCGCGGTTTACGAAGAGGGGCGATTCTGGCCCCCGCTATTCCCCATCTGCTAATGCTAGGTTGTTGTTAGGAATATGGGGCTCTTGGCTCGCCACGGCGAGAGGCAGGGAGGATGATTTTTTGAGTCCGCGCCGATTCATAGCCCTCATCGTGGCCGTGCTGTGCCTCGCGCTGGCCGGCCTTTGGTATGTGCAGAGCACGCGTGAACACACACTGCTGATCGCCGCCGGCCAACGGTCCAGCCAGGCATTTCAGTTGGCGGAGGCACTACGGCAAGTCGTCGCCCGGCATTATCCGGACATCAAGATCGAGGTCTTTGAGACGCGCGGCTCGCTGCACAACGCCAAGCTGCTCGACGAAGGCGCTGTGCAGCTCGCCACCGTGCAGGCCGATCAGGCCGCGGGCGCCGACGCTCGAATGGTCGCCAATCTCTATCCCGACACGTTTCAAATCGTGGTCCGCGGCGACAGCGGCATCAGCCAGATCTCGGACCTCATTGGCAAGCGCATCGCTCTGCCGCCAAAGCGGAGCGGCGAATATGAGGCGTTCTGGTTTCTCGCCAACTATTATTCGCTGACCGAAAACAATCTGAAGGCGTTCATGGGGACCGAGCGCACGACCGACTGGCTGCTCATTAATGGCGATGTGGAGGCTCTGTTCCGTATTCGGGCGCCCGGCGATGCGTCGATCTTGAAATTGATCAGGGAGGTCAACGGCAAGATTATTCCCATCCCACAAGCGGCCGCGCTGCAACTGAGGCATCCCGCGCTTGAAGCCGGTGTCATTCCGCAAGGGTCCTATAACGGCCGGCCGGCGATTCCCGAAAAAGACGAGCTGACGGTCTCGGTGAAGCAGACGCTGCTGGCGCGTGAGAGCGTTCCCGCCGATGTCGTCGCCAAATTGTCTTCCGTGTTGTTCGAACACCGGCGCGAACTCATGGAGCTGGTGCCCATCGCCGGCCTGATCACGGCGCCGGATGCGAGCGGCCAGACCTTGGTGCCAATCCACGCCGGCGTGCGTGCCTTCTGGGATCGGGATAAGCCGCATTTTCTGCAGGAGAATGCCGAGCCCATCGCGCTCATGATCACCATCGCCGTGGTCATCATGTCGGGCTATCTGCAGGTCGCCAACCGCCGCCGCAAGAAGGTCATGGACGGTTACAATCGCGAGCTGATTGTGCTTGCCCGCCAAGCGCGTGACGCTCCGGGCTTCGTTGCCCTTGATGAATGCAATGAGCAGCTGGCCGAATTCGTGACGCGGATCGTGCGGGCCACGGCGCGGGGCCGCATCAACACCGCGGAGTTCACGCTTTTCAACTTTGCCTACGATGCCGTCGAAGACGCGATCAAGGATCGCGAAATTCAGCTGGAGCGTGCCGAGCGCCAGCAGGAGGGTGGCGCATTTTCCCGAATGGCCGAGACCGGCCAGGCGCAGGAGTAGAGCGCCGTGGAGAAGCGGCTGACCGGGACGGTTCTGCTTTTGGCTATCGGGGCCTGTGCCGCGATTGGCGCTGGCATCTGGATGGATCGCTACGAACGGTCCCGCACACTGGACGTCGCCTTCAATCGTTTACACCTGTTCCACGACCTAAGGCAGACGGCCCTTGAGGATTATCTCAGGTCCATGGCGTCCGATGTCCGTGCCGCGAGCGAGAATCCCCATGTCGTCGAGGCCATGGAGAAGATCAACTTCGCCTGGGGGACCTATGGCCCGGACGCGCGCAAAACCCTGTCGCGGCTTTACATCGAGGAGAACCCGGCGCCGGCGGGTGAGAAGTACAGGCTCACCGACGCCGGCGATGGCTCGTATTACAGCGGCTATCACCGGGATTTTCATACTTGGGCCCGGCGCTTCCTGGATCATTTTGGCTATTACGACGCCTTTCTGATCAATCCGCGCGGCGACATCGTTTACAGCGTCACCAAGGAGAAGGACTTCACCACCAGCCTCAAGACGGGCCCCTACCGTAAGAGCCCGCTGGGCGAGGTGTTCCGCCGGGCGATGGCCGACCCCTCAGCCGAGATCGACTTCTCCGACTTCGCCAGCTATGCGCCGAGCGATGGCGATCCCGCGGCCTTCGCCGCCCATCCCATCGTCAAAGACGGCAAGGTCATTGGCGTGTTCGCCGTGCAGATCGCGGCCGAGCCCTTGAACGCGATCATGCAAGTCACGGCGGGCATGGGCGCCACGGGGGAGACCTATCTGGTGGGTGCCGATGGGCTGATGCGGAGCCAGTCGCGCTTTATCTTGACCCCGACGCTGCTTGAGACAAAGGTCGACAATGCCTCGGTGCGCGACGGGATTGCGGGTAAGCGCGGCGCCCATGTGGTCGACGACTATCGAGGCGTTCCGGTGCTCTCCGTCTATGCGCCCGTCAATTTCGGTGGCCAACCCTGGATCCTGCTTGCCGAGATCGATCAGGCCGAGGTGCTGGAACGGCACAGGCCGTGGGCGGCCATTCTGGCGGGTGGGATTGCCGGTCTCTTGGCGATGGGTTTCGTGCTGCTCTTATGGTACTTCACGCGCCGTCGGTCCGCGCCAGAGGACTAAACGAAGTCGGCGCGCGCGATAGAGAGAGAACAGCAATGCCCCACGCAGGACCTCTGCTGGAAGAGCCCACGCAACTGTCGGACATCTTGAAGGCCGGGCTGGAAATCCGGCCCAACGATCCAGCCCTGGTATCGATGGAAGGCGTTTGGTCGTGGTCGGACCTCGATGCCGCGGCTGCCCGGCTCGCCGCCAACTATCTCGCGCTCGGCCTGAAGCCTGGCGACCGTGTGGCCTCGCTGATGCCCAATCGCACGGCGCTCTTCGTCCATTACATCGCTTGCTTCAAAGCGGGGCTGGTGATCACCCCGCTCAACTACCGCTACACCGCGCCCGAGATAGACCATGCCCTGGATGTGAGCGGCGCCAAGATCATTCTCGCCCATGCCGAGCGCGCCGCCGATATCACCGGGAGCAAGGCGGGCGATCTGCCGCTCGGCGTCATCTGGTATGGCGGCGACGATCGCCAGGCGCCGGCTCTCGATGAGCTGATTAAGACGCAGCCGCAATCCGAAACGCTGCCCGTGCTGGCCCCCGACGCGCCGGCCGCCATCTTCTTTACTTCGGGGTCGACGGGCCCAGCCAAGGGCGTGACCCATACACGGGCGTCGCTGAGCAATATCTTCGCGAGCGCTGCCCAGAGCTTCGAGCTGACCCCGGATGACGTCGTGTTGCCGGGCTCGTCTTGCACCCATATCGGGGGCTTTAGTTTCTCCATGGCGGCTCTGCTCGCCGGCGCGCGTGTGGTCGTGCCGAGAGCCTTCGATCATGAAGAGATCGGGCCGCTCTTGCGCACCACGCGGCCGACGCTCATCTCGATGTTGCCGACGGCGCTTCTCCATCTCATTCGTGAGCACGACATGACGACGGCTGACTTCAGCTCGCTGAGGCTCGTCCGTTCCGCCGGTGACAAAGTTTCCGCCCAGTTGGAGAAGGAGTTCATGGCGCTGACCGGGAAAACCGTGAACGAAGGTTACGGCATGACGGAGTTTGGGCTCGCCGCGCTGAACCCGCCCGTCGTCACCGATAAGCTCGGCTCGATTGGGATGCCGAGCCCCGGCTTCGTGTTCTCCATTCGCAATGACGATGGGCACGAGCTGTCCGAGGACCAGCAGGGGCGGCTCTGGGTCAAGACCCCGACCCAATCCGCCGGCTATTGGAACGATGAGACGGCGAGCGCCGACGTTATTCGAGATGGCTGGTTCGACACCGGCGATGAGATGAAGGTTGACGGCGACGGCTTTAACTGGTTCTGCGGGCGCCGGAAGCAGATCATCGTGCACGATGGCTCAAACATCTCCCCGCAAGAGGTTGAGGACGCGCTGCTCGAGCATGCAGCGGTCGAATTGGCGGGGGTTGTCGGCGTTATCGATGAGGCGCATGGCGAGAGCGTGCGCGCCTATGTCGAAATCAAACGGGGCATTGAGCCGCCGAAGATGGGCGAGCTGATCCAGTTCGCCAAGGCGCGTGTGGGCTACAAGGCGCCGGAGGAGATCGTCACAATCGAGAAAATGCCGCTCAATCCAACCGGCAAAGTCGATCGCACGAGGCTCAAGAAGCTCGCTGCCGGCGACCACGCCCACCACGTTTAGAGGCTTCGGCCCTTACCCGAACGCCTTGGCCCAAGCCGGAACAACATCGGCGTGGTGGCCGGTCATCCGCCACTGGCCATCCTCTTTCCGGAACACGCTTGTCTCGCGGAGAAAGGTAGGCGCCATTTCTCCGTTCGGCTGTTTGACCGAGCCCTTGGTGATATGGGCGGCGGTCGCCATGTCGCCGCTGACGACCACATGAATGTCGGCGCCTTCAACCTCGCCGCCCGTGCTCTTCTCAGCCTGAGCTCGCCAGTCGGCATAAGCCGCCTCGAAGCCGGCCCGGTAGGTTCCCTCGGCGCCCATATAGGTGACGTCATCTTTGTGGGAATAAAGCGCCGCGAAGGGTTCCGGATCGCCGTTCAGCATGGCATTGAGCACGGCCAACCATTGGTCTACCGCGGCACGAACTGGGATTTCATTGTCGCTTGGCATGAGTATCCTCGCGGTCGAAGCTAGAGCATTTTCTGGTCTGACGGATTCGTTGGGGGGATTCCCAAAGTTCCGCGAGTCAGATTCAAGGAGGAGGCTGGTAAAGGAGGCCAGCCTCTAT
>PVMS01011673.1_pt1 | contig 21010 bp, 21 predicted proteins | sample 1853461 | NCBI WGS metagenome assembly PVMS01 (sample SAMN08582032, study PRJNA380276) | Marine sediment metagenome, whole genome shotgun sequencing project. | isolation source: ocean sediment barecode stripped | collected 2017 | reverse complement strand
GACATATCGCTTGGATCCAAAGAACTACAATGAATTTCGCCATAGGGCGAGGCAATTGCTTGCCAATCAAATTAAAGAAGGGGAGTCGTTACTCGAGGAGTTTGAGGAAACGGCAAAGCAAGAAGGTCAACTCACAGTCGGTATCGGTTGGTACCAGTGGGGAGCCCACGAACCTGAAGAGGAGGTAGAGTAGAAGGGGGGATTAGTTACTCAACATTTTCTCAGGTTGGAGTTTAGCAGCCTGGTCAATCGCAGAAGGCGGAATCTACCGCCCGCGACGGACCATCGATCTGAAGGAAAGGAGAAAGACTATGTCTCGTTGGATGATAGAAAAGGATGGCACAGGGATAGAAAAATCGGGCACTGGAATTGAAAAGTCCGGCACAGGGATAGAAAAATCAGGCACAGGGATCGAAAAGTCCGGAACCGGGATAGAAAAATCCGGCACGGGTATTCGACGGGCTCTTTTGGCCTGTTCTCTCGCAGCCTGTACATTTGCTGGCAATATTCAAGCAGGCGGGATTAGCCCCGCTGGCTCTCTGCAACTCGTTGTTCAAAACAACACTGTGGCGGCATCTTGGATTATTGGTGACAGTGTGTTCTCAGGGGTTTCAAAGCTTAATGGTTCGTTCGCGAGCTTGATGCTCACTGAAGTCGCACTAGGCAAACAATCACAAGGGACCGATATCGCTGGTTCTGGATCCGGAAACGCAATTCAAATCGCCGGCTCTGGATCAGGGAACTCAGTAAAAATCGCTGGTTCTGGGTCTGGAAATTCGATCCAAATTGCAGGTTCCGGATCTGGTAACGCCGTAAATATAGCCGGTTCAGGTTCTGGTAACGCCGTTAACATAGCCGGTTCAGGTTCCGGTAGCGCCGTTAACATCGCCGGTTCAGGTTCCGGTAGCGCCGTTAATATCGCTGGTTCAGGGTCTGGTAGCGCTGTGAACATCGCCGGCTCAGGTTCCGGTAGCGCCGTTAATATCGCTGGTTCAGGGTCTGGTAGCGCTGTGAACATCGCAGGTTCCGGCTCAGGCTCACAGATTTTGATCGCTGGATCGGGAAGCGGCAGTTCAATCGCAATCACCCTGCCCGACGGCACCGGAATGGCCATGGAGATAACCATGGGGTGTGGATCTGCCAAAGTAGCCGTGAACGACTCCAACTCAGTTGAAGTTGTCTCTTTCGAAAATGTGAAAGTGATGGGTAAATCCGGATTCTGTGGTGGCGGCAATTTCATCGGTGCCGACAACAGCTTCGGGCGCGACTTTCGAGTCAACCCGGGCAAGGATTTCCACATCAACTGACAGATTGCGCGACGACTGGTAAATATTAGATTTCGCTGAATCCAACGAGCGAGATTGGCCCCTGCAACCTGCAGGGGCCTTTTTGCCATTCATGTTTTTTATCCCGGGGGCCAGGACATCTGCCTCCCCCCCAGCAAATGCAGGTGAATGTGATACACCGCCTGCCCGCCTGCCTGATTGCAGTTCATCACAACCCGGTAGCCATCATCCGCCAGCCCCTCTTTGCGGGCGATTTCTGTCGCTGCCAGGAATAATTTTCCAATCAGGGCCTGGTGCCGCTCCTGCAACTCGTTCATGGTTGCGATGTGTTCCTTGGGAATGAGTAATACGTGAACAGGCGCCTGGGGACTGATATCCCTGAAGGCCAGAATTTCATCGGTTTCGTAAATAATATCGGCGGGTATTTCGCGATTGATTATTTTCAGAAATAAGTCGTCAGGCATTTTAATCTCCCGGATCATTCGTTTTTGTCTGTATCTGCTGCATCAATATACGATTTCAGCATCAAATCGCAAGAATCGGGTGGTTTTGTCAGAGCCTCACACTAGAATGAAGCCATGAATCGTCAAAACAACTACCAACTTGTGGCCCGAACCCTGGAATGGGTTGCCGCCCACCGGTCCGACCAGCCTGATCTGGAGCGCCTTTCCAGGGAAATGGGCCTGAGCCCGCACTATCTGCAAAGGACATTCCAGGACTGGGCCGGTGTCAGCCCCAAGCAATTTCTGAAATCGCTGACCCGGCAGGCGGCCCGGGAGCGCCTGGTTGAAGGTTACTCCGTACTCGATGCGGCCATTGACACCGGTTTGTCAGGACCCGGGCGACTGCACGATCTGATGGTCACCACCGAGGCGCTCAGCCCCGGTGAAATCAGGACGCTGGGGAAAGGTGTGGAAATTCGTTATGGATCCGGGCAGACATTGTTTGGCGAAGCCTTGATCGCCTGGACTGATCGAGGGATCAATTTTCTTGCATTTACCGAATATTCTGGATTAGATATCACTGTTAACTCACTAAAATCTCAATGGAAATATGCTGAATTTATACTCGATCATCGCGGTGCAGATCAACTCCTCGATCAGGTCTTTTCCGACGGCGGGGACCAGGCCATCAAGTTGTGGCTGAAAGGCAGCCCGTTTCAGCTGAAAGTGTGGGAGGCATTGATGGCCATTCCTGACGGCGCACATGCCAGCTACGGTCAGATCGCGTCCCGAATAGGCCACCCCTCTGCCAGCAGAGCGGTCGGCACAGCCATCGGCAGCAACCCGATAGCCTGGATTATTCCTTGCCATCGTGTGATCCGCCAGTTGGGAGAACTGGGTGGTTATCGCTGGGGGGAAATTACCAAACAGGCCATGATCGGATACGAAGCCGGGCACCACTACCCGGAAGCACTTCGAAGTGCAGTCTGAGGGCGGGTATCAGCTCAAATCAACCATCACATCAGCCGGTACATTTTTTCCCGACAAGAGGTCCATTATTTTTTCTGCCGCCATGGCTGGCGATGGCAGGGTCGCGGGATTTTCTGCGTGGTAAGCCTCAGCCCGCAAAGGAGTTGCCATGGCACCGGGATTGATTCCCAGCACCTGGACTCCGGTCGATGCGGACTCCTGCGCAAACTGCTTAACCAGCGCCCTCAGGGCATGCTTGCTGACCCCGTAAGCGCCCCAGAATGCCCCCTCCATGCGGTGCATATCTTCCAGCAGGAAATACAGGCACGACGAAGGTGACTGCCGCAGCAGGGGTAAGCAACTTGAGCTCAACAACCAGGCGGCATTCAGATTAACCTGAATCTGCTGCAGCCATTCGGGTGGTGGCACCTGATCCAGCGGCTTCAATCCTCCGCATCGAGCAGCGCAGTGAATCACGGCATCCAGGCCGCCGAACTCGCCCTTCAGCGCATCTATCAATGCATCGAACTGCTCCGGGCCCGCAGTCGCAAGATCCAGCGGGTGCAAAGCAGGTTCAGGCAATCCTTCATCAACAATGGCATCCCAGGCAGAGCCCAGCCCTTTCTGGTTGTTATCCAGCATGACGAGATCGAATCCGGCGCGTGCGCAATGAAAGGAAAGCGCGGCGCCCAAACCACCGGCAGCGCCAGTGATCAAAACGGTTCTGGTTCCTCTTTGACGTCTCATTTTTATCTTCGCTCCACCAACCGCAGCAGTGTAAAGGCAGCCGGTGATGAAAATCCAGACATTGTTTCTTACAGGCATTCAAGCGTAAGATTCCCTGCCAGAACAAGGATAAAACGATCTTATGCCCATCTACGAATATCGGCCGGTCAAAGACAGCAGTTGCACATTCTGTAGCAAAGGCTTTGAGTTACTGAGGAAAATCTCCGATCCCGACATCAACGTCTGCTCCGAGTGCGGAGCGGCGGTGGAAAGAGTTCTGTCGGCCCCGAGCCTGGCCAAATCCGATACGTCACTGGATCCCGCCAATGTGGAGAAACACGGTTTCACGCAATACCGCAAATCCGGCAAGGGGGTCTATGAGAAAACCGCCGGTAAAGGGCCGAATGTCATTTCGGATAATTCGGACTAGCAGTCTGTCACGGCTTTCTTTTTGTTTTGCCTTGCCATATTCCACGCCAACAACAGGTCACTGATATGCCAACGATTCAGCTCGACTCCGAAGCGGGACGGTTTCTTACCGCGTAAATGAAATAATTGCCGCGTTTGCAGCAGAGCCGTCAGCTGCAAATGCAGCAGATCTGGAGGCATACCGGCTGGCAACTGATCGCGATGCTTTTTTAAAGCAGGATATTCCACGCCGCCTTCCAGAATATGACGAAATACAGCCCGGGATGCGTGTTCATCGCTGTTCTCCCTGAGATCCTGCCTTGTGGCGCCAAAACGCGCCAGTGAATCAAGAGGAATCCACCAAAACCCATGATTGGCGAGAACAAAACTTTCACGCAATAATTGCAATAAACCGCCCGCACTGGCGACTGCTTTCTGATCGCTAATAGACGCACTGTTCAGGCCACACAGCGCGCACTCGAGGTCCATCCTTGGCTGATATATCAGATAACATAACTGATTGAATTCTTTCATGTTTGAAGGTGGATTCGCATCCAGTCGACGCTCGGCGGCAGCAAGCAGTGATGCAACAGTAATGGCCGGCAACAAGGCGCTTGCACCGGTCTCCACAAGGTGCCTTATGACTGGGTGCCGACTCCGCTCAATCTGGCCTGATGACAGTTCTAAACGCCACCAATCCAGCTTTTTTCTTGCCACCAGGTCTTCGCTCACTTCGCTGCAGAGTTGGTCAATTGAAGCAAACAGGGCATGCAGGGCGAGCATTGACCCCGAATATTCTTCTGGCGCGAAAAGGTGTGAAATGCGGAATGATTTGTTGGACCTGAGCACTCGCTCCCAGCAAAGTTGCCGATCGTTATCTGTTTGATTCATCGGCCGCTGTGCTTACCGATTTTCAGCGCAGACCAGGCGGCGCCGACCGTTCGCTGTCCTGTCTCACCAATTCAACCAGATCGGCCGGGTGGTGAACCGGGTAACTGCCATTGACCAGGCTGTCGTTCAATTCATAGGAACCATAGCCGTAGTGAACGGCCGCAGTTTGGGTTCCCGCTGCCCTGCCCGCTTCCAGGTCCCTGACATCATCGCCTACAAAAAGGGTGCTGGCAGGAGAAACTTCCAGGATTCCGCAAGCCAGTCTGACTGGAGCCGGATCCGGTTTACTCTTACTGAGAGTGTCGCCACATACCACGCAGGAAACGGATTGGCGCAAATTGGCCGCCTCAATGATCGGCAGGGTCAGTGCTTCGATTTTGTTGGTCACGATTCCCCACGGAATTCCGGAAAGCCGGAGACACTCGAGCAAATCCGGCACACCGTCATACAGCGAGGAGTCACGATAGCTGTTCTCCGAGTAATACTGCAGAAACCTCAATCGCCAGGACTCGAAAGTGCCGTTGTCTGTTGGCGGCATTCCGGCTTTCAACAGGCCTACGGCGCCATGTGAGGCGAAACGGCTCATTTCTGCCACATTTAACGGCGGCAGGTTTTCAGACTCGCGGACCCAATTCAGGGAACCCACCAGATCGGGTGCGGAATCCAGCAAAGTGCCGTCGAGATCGAACAGCATGGCGCGGATTCTGTTCACGATTCCGGTTTTACGGCATGCAACAGATAATTCACCTTCACATCTCCACCCAACAACACGCTGCGCGTGAGCGGATTATAGTGAAGGCCGCTGATGTCCTTAACTTCCATACCACTGTCACGTATCCAGCGACTCAACTCTGATGGCCGGATGAAGCGATCATAACGGTGTGTTCCACGGGGCAGTAAGCGAGCGATGTATTCTGCACCCACAATGCCCAGGGCAAAGGCCCGGGGAGTGCGATTGAGTGTGGAAAAAAAGCCTTGCCCGCCCGGCTTCAAAAGAGCCTGAACCGAAGCAATAATCGATGCAGGGTCCGGCACGTGTTCGAGCATTTCCATGCAGCTTACGACATCGAATTTTCCCGGCATCTTTTCAGCCAGTTCTTCGGCGGTCATTTGTTCGTAGTCGATCTCCAATCCGGACTCGTGCAGGTGCAGTTTTGCGATGGCCAGCACTTTGGGCGCCATGTCGATTCCCTTTACCCGGGCGCCTTCCCTGGCCATGGATTCAGACAGGATCCCGCCTCCGCAACCGATGTCGGCCACCTTCAAGCCACTGAGGCAACACCGCTCCGTTATGAACCTCAATCGTGCCGGGTCCAGGTCATGCAGGGGCCGGAAAGGCCCATCGGCATCCCACCATCCGGATGATACCTCGTCAAATTTTTCCTGTTCTCTGGGGTCGAGATTCTGCTCACCAGTCATACTCATCACATTATTATCCTTGATTTTTCACCGTTTTTTTTCCGGTTCAGCGCATCAAAGACACGCAGACGGGCAGCCCATTGTCGCGCCTGTCTGGTGGTTTCTTCCAGGTCGATGGAAGTCAGTTGCCCGGATTCGAGTACCCGCCGCCCAGCCACCCAGACATCACTGACCTGTCTCCTCGATGCAGCATAAATAACTTGAGAGACCACGTGGTGCAGCGGTTGGGTTTCCGGACAACTGAGATCAAGGGCGCAAAAATCTGCCGCCTTACCTGGCTCGATACTTCCAATGCATTTTTCCATGCCCAGGGCTTTGGCACCGTTAATGGTCATCATTTCCAATGCCTGGAACGCATCCACTGCCTCGGCGTTGCCGGAAATGCCTTTGGCCAGCAGGGCCGCCGTCTGGGCTTCAGCCAGTAAATCCAGGTCGTTATTGCTGGCGACCCCGTCTGTGCCCAGTGAAACATTGATACCGGCCTCCAGCAGGGCGGCCAGCGGACATATCCCACTGGCGAGTTTCAGGTTGGATTGCGGGCAATGCACCACATGGGCTCCGGATTCGGCCAGAGTGGAAATATCTTCCATCGACAATTGTGTCATGTGAACTGCCTGCAAGCGGGAATTCAGCAGATTCAGCTCTTTCAGACGACGCAGCGGGTGTATGTCGTGATGTTGCAGTGAATGTTTGATATCCCACTCGGTCTCCAGCAGATGCAAATGGACCGGGATGTCCCGTTCCTCCGAATACGTGGCAACGCGCTGCAGGGTTTCGTCCGTCACGGTATAGGGTGCGTGCGGGGCCAGGGTAAAGCTCAACAGCGGTTCTGCCTGCCATTTTTGATGCAGTTCCAGGCCTTGCTCAAAATACTCATCAATATCCGTGGTGCTGACTGATTGATCTTCAATCAGCGGTACGCCGATGCTGGCCCGGATTCCGGCCTCCTGGCAAGCACTGGCAATGGCATCAGGAAAGAAATACATGTCATTGAAACAGGTCGTACCACCACGCAGCATTTCCACGATTGCAAGCCGTGTTCCGTCAGTGACAAATTCGGGGCCGACAAACTCCTGCTCCGCCGGCCAGATATGTTGCCGCAGCCAGACGTGGAGGCTCATGTCATCGGCATAGCCCCGTAACAGGTTCATCGGTGAATGTGTGTGCATGTTGATCAGGCCGGGCAACAGCACATGATCAGGTAATTCAATTGCTTCGGCTGCGGGAAAAGACCGTTCAGCTTCGTCACGCGGCAGCAGCCGGACGATCAAATCGTCGGTGATGGCAACAGACCAGGCATCATAAACCACGCCCCGGGGCCTGACCGGCACCAGGTATCGTGGATGAATCAGCGTGATCCGGGTATGTTGATCAGGCTGGGCAGTGCCTGGCTTGTCCATTGATGTACCGGCTCAGCCCTTGACCCTGGACACGTACTCACCGCTTCGGGTGTCGACTTTGATGACTTCTTCGTTATTGACGAACAAGGGGACGCGAACGACAGCACCCGTTTCCAGCGTAGCCGGCTTTCCCCCGCCGCCGGAAGTATCACCACGCAGGCCGGGATCTGTTTCAACAATCTTCAGCTCGGTGAAATTGGGCGGTGTGACACTGAGTGGCTCGCCGTTGTACAAGGTAATCTGGCAGATATCTTCTTCTTTCATCCATTTTACCCCCTCACCCACGGCATCCCTGGAACAGGCATGTTGTTCGTAAGTATCCGGGTCCATGAAATGCCAGAACTCACCATCGTTGTAAAGATACTGGACATCCATCTCGAACACATCCGCGACTTCCACCGACTCGCCTGATTTGAAGGTGCGCTCGATCACCCGGCCGCTTTTCAGGTTTCGAATGCGAACGCGATTGAAAGCCTGTCCTTTGCCGGGTTTCACAAATTCATTTTCAACGATCGTGTAAGGGTCGCCGTCAAGGATGATCTTGAGACCACCCCTGAATTCATTGGTACTGTAACTTGCCATCAGGGTCTCCGGATTACCGAATACAGCTCTTCCACCAGCTCACTTTGGAGCCACGGACGCAGACATTCGTGAAACCTGAATGATAACGCGAACGGTGCGGCCTCGTCAGCCATTAGCAGGGAAAATGAGTGAAAAAGAACACGGCATCACCTCCTGACAAATACCGGAAAAATATTTCGTGTATCCAGATCGCCCGGGAATTGAAATTCCTTTACCCTTGCATGAAAGCATCAGATAAAATTCCGGCAACATAAAAAGCTGCTGCCCAATACTGTCAATTCAGCCTGGTATCGACCATACTCTAGCTGTAATCACAGTCTGAATTATCTTGGATTTCAATTTCGGTATTGTCGATAATTTATTGATTTTCGATAGATAAATGTGGTAAAAACGTACCTATTGTATGGGGCACGGAGGCCATTTACATATGCATAGCATCAATCTGCTAGTCACCGATCGATCCCCAGAATCTGCTGAGCGCATCAATTCCCTGCTTCGTAATTCCGGAATAAAAATTCATGTAATGCATGCGTCAACCTGTGCCGAAATCAAGCGTTCCCTGGACAATGATGCCCCTGTATTGATCGTTTATGCGGATCCCGATCCCGATGACGCCTCACTGGAAGAGGTTGGCGAGTTGGCAGATGCTTTCAATATACCTCTGGCCCTGTTCACAGATCTTTCAGATCCGGAAAAACTGGTCACGGCATTGGCCACCACGGCCTGTTTCGTTATCAATTCAGAGGAAAAGGGTCTTTTGACCAGCGCAGTCAACCGGCTGGTCAGAAGCAGCGAGAACGACCGAAATCATTTACAACAGCAACAACACCTGGAAGAACTGGAGCACCGCTACAATCTGCTTCTCGACAGCTCACGTGACGCCATTGCATACGTGCATGAGGGATTGCACGTTTACGCCAACCATGCCTATCTGGAAGCCCTCCACGTCAAAGACGATTCCGAACTCGCCGGGTTGTCTTTGCTGGAACTGCTGCAAGGCGAAGACGTTAATCCCAAAGCCCTGTTCAGGGATCTGTCCAAAGGCAATTTCCCGGACAAGCCGCTGAATGTGACCGTGAAACGTCCCGATGGCGGTGGATTTGAAGCCAGCCTGGTATTTTCCCCGGCACGTTATGATGGTGAAGACTGCATTCAGATGATGATGCAAAAATGCGATGATGCAGCAGATCTGGCGGCGGAGTTGGAACGGCTTCGTGTCACGGACCCCTTAACGCAACTGAGTAACAGGAAGGCGTTCGCCGGCCAGTTGGAAGAATTTGTGTCCCGCAACGGCGGACGGGTCGATTCAGCTTCCGCTGTTTGTTACCTGGAACCAGACGAATTCAGGGACCTGCAGGACGAACTGGGTGTCGAGACATCTGATGAATTGCTGGCTGACATGGCTGCCGTCATCAAGCTTTGTCTGCAAAAAGGAGATACCGCAGCGAGGATCGGAGACCAGGGTTTCGCCATACTGGTGCAGAGAGAAAACAGTGCGCGTCTGGAAGAAGCCGCGCAGGAAGTTCTATATGCCTACCGCAACCATGTCGTTGAGATAGGCGACCGGGCCCTGTCGTCGACCTGCAGCATTGGCATGACCGTCATCGGACGACTGGCCAAAAACCCGGCAGAAATCATGGCTCGCGCCCGCAAGGCCCAAGCCGAAGCTGCTGAAGCGGGCGATCAGTTGGTCACTTACCGGCCCAAACTCACCGCCGTGGCCACGGGCGATGATGACAATGACCAATTGTGGGTGGATCGCATCAAATTCGCCCTGGGTAACCAGGACTTCTACACCGTACAGCAGGCGATCGTTGATCTCGATGGTGATGGTGAACAACTCACTGAAAACCTGACCTTCATGAGGGAAGAAGCAGGCGATCACCCGCCCACCAGATACCTGCACATTGCTGACCGGAATGATCTCGCGGGAACCATAGACCGCAACACGATTCCGGGTTTGTTGAAGACCATCGGAGAGGGTGATCAGCGACAGATCATCAGTCTGAGTAATAACTCCATATTGGACTATGCTTTCCCCGGATGGCTGGCCGAACAGATGAAGGCAAGTTGCGTCGACGGCAACCGATTGATCCTGCAAATCCCCGCCAGCGCAGCCCTGACCAATATGAAACCGGCTCAGCGTCTGATGAAGGAACTGAAACCCCTGGGTTGCCAGTTATCGATCAGTTATTTCGATGCCGAGCGCCGTTGCCGTCAATTGCTCGAACACCTGGAAGTCTCCTATGTGAAACTCCTGCCGGCATTGACCGAAGATCTGACCTCAAATTCAAAAAACCAGGATGCGATTCGCAAAATTGTCGAAGCGGCCGATCCCGGTGGCGTGGCGGTCATCGCCGATGAAGTAGCGGACACATCCAGCCTCGCGGTTTTATGGCAATGCGGTGTCAAGCTCATTTCCGGAGCCTTTCTGAAGGAACCTTCGCAAGTCATCGCACAGTAACACTTCCAGGCACGACCGGTATTGATCAGATTTGAAAGCCAACCCCGGTAACAGATGGACCAGGCCCCTCAACAGACGTCTGACACGGGAAGATTTGCACCCTCGCCGACCGGCGACCTTCACTTCGGTTCGCTGGTGGCTGCCGTGGCGAGCTACCTCCAGGCCAAACATGTGGGCGGCCGCTGGCTGATCCGGATGGAAGATATCGACCCACCGCGGGAAGTGCCCGGCAGTGCAGCCGCGATAATCCGGGATCTCGCTCGATTGGGGCTCCGCTCTGACGGCCCGGTGCTATACCAGGGCCGGCGAACCGAAGCCTATCGGGCCGCGGTAGATACCCTGCTGCAGGAAGGCAAGGCTTTCAGCTGTGCTTGCAGCCGCAAGGACCTGCCATCATCCGGCCGCTATCCGGGCACCTGCAGAAATGGATTGGGCAAGGGAAAAACACCGCGAGCGGTCCGGCTCAGGGTGGACTCCAGCCGAATTGAATTCACTGACCTGGTGCAGGGAGGAATCCGTGAGAATCTTGAAAACTCGGTAGGTGATTTCGTCATCTGGCGCGCGGACGGCCTACCCGCTTATCAACTCGCCGTGGTTGTCGACGACGAATACCAGGGGATCACCGAGGTCGTACGCGGTGCCGACCTGCTGGATTCAACAGCCAGACAGATTTTCCTGCAGCGATGCCTGGGCCTGGCCACACCGTTATACGCACACCTTCCTTTGGCCATGCACAGCGATGGCAGAAAACTGGGCAAGCGTTACTGTTCCGATCCGCTGGCCAGCGCTGCCCCGGCGCAGGCCCTGTATCTGGCTTTGAAATTCCTGGGCCAGTCGCCACCTGCGGGCATGGGACTGGAAGACCTCTGGTGCTGGGCCATCGAAAACTGGCATCTGTCATCCGTGCCAGCCGGCGCATAAGAGATCATCGCCAGGCTTGCCGGTTTGAACGCCGCGCCATGAATCCGGGATCAGGCTTTGCAGTCACGCTATAATGTACTCCTCAGCTTATGGGCATGGAAATGAACTCAAACTACCTTGATTTCGAACAACCGATTGCGGAACTGCAGGCGAAAATTGATGAACTACGCAATGTCGGTTCCGACAACGCGATCAATCTCGACGAGGAGATTCAGCGCCTGCAGTTAAAAATGCGGCAAAAAATCAAGGGGATATTCAAAGACCTGACGCCCTGGCAAGTTTCCCAGTTAAGCCGCCATCCCTTACGTCCGTACACTCTGGATTATGTCGACTGGATTTTCGACGAATTCCATGAATTGCATGGCGATCGTGCGTTTGCCGATGATCACGCCATTGTCGGTGGCCTGGCCAGGTTCAGGGACCGGGCCATCATGTTCATCGGCCAGCAGAAAGGCCGGGATACCAAGGCCAAGGTTTTCCGTAATTTTGGTATGCCCAGGCCGGAGGGCTATCGCAAAGCACTTCGCTTGATGCAGATGGCCGAGCGTTTCCGGCTGCCACTCATCACGTTTATCGACACACCGGGCGCCTATCCGGGAGTGGGTGCTGAAGAGCGTGGACAGTCAGAAGCCATCGCCCGCAATCTTGAAATCATGGCCCGCCTGCAGGTTCCGATCGTGTGTACCATCATCGGTGAAGGTGGTTCAGGCGGCGCACTGGCCATCGGAGTCGGTGACCGGGTGAATATTCTTGAATACAGCACCTATTCGGTGATTTCACCTGAAGGCTGTGCTTCCATACTGTGGAAAGACGCCTCCAATGCCGAAAAAGCCGCAACCGCACTGGGAATTACTTCGGGTCGTTTGCACCAACTCGGCCTGGTGGACGAGATTATCCCGGAGCCGCTCGGAGGCGCACACAAAGAGCCGGAGGTGGTTGCTGAACGCATCGCCAATTGCATCGAAAATCAACTTGAAGAGCTGGAACAGTTGACCACCAGTCAACTGCTGGACGCGCGCTATCAGCGCCTGCTGTCATACGGTGAGTTCCAGGACTGATCCAGCCGGAAGAAACGTGAAAAAACCTGATCGGCTTTTTGGCAGCGGGCCGTTATGGTCGCTAATCGAACAGCTGCCGCCAACTCCCCGGTACTGGATCGGATTCAGCGGCGGAGCGGATTCAACAGCCCTTCTGCTCGCCATGCACCGCTGCCGTGATCGCCTGAACGCTCCCATTCATGCGGTTCATTTTCATCACGGCCTCAACCCCGGAGCCGATTCCTGGCTAGATTATTGCCGGCACTTCTGTCAAACACGTGACATTCCATTCACCAGCCAGAAACTGGATATCCGCCCTGCCGGCAGCGCCAGCACCGAGGAAGAATCGCGTAACCGTCGTTACCAGGCTGTCAGTGAGTTGCTGGGCAGCGAAGAAACCTACCTGACTGCGCACCATGCTGACGATCAGGCCGAGACGCTGTTTCTGAATTTGATGAGGGGCAGTGGCGTTGAAGGGTTGGCAGGCATCCCGCCATTGCGGAACCTCGGTCGCGGCTGCGTAGCTCGTCCACTCCTGAGCTGGCATAGAGCCGAACTGGAAGCCTACCTGTTGCGCCATGGCGTTGCATGGATGGATGACCCATCCAACCTGGATGAATCCTTCGATCGGAATTATTTACGGCACAGGCTTTTCCCGCAACTCGAGACCCGCTGGCCCGGCCTGGTAAAAAGGTTGACACGTTCTGCGCGCATGGCGCGACAGACATCCGAGGCACTGGCCGATTTCATCCATTCACATTCCAGTGACTTGCTCAGCGATGAGCACAGGATGCCTCTGCAAGCGCTGATGCAGATGGAAAGGCCGATGCAGGCCCTGGTGCTTCGCCAATGGCTGCGGCGCCAGGAAATTGCCACGCTGTCTGAAGTGCGCATTCTTGAGTTTTTGAGCCAGTTGGCGGATTCCGATGAAAGCAGCCAGGCAGAGGTGCGATGGAACCAGTGGCAACTCAAGCTATATCGTCGATTCATATGGCTTCAGGATATTTCCAATCTGGCGGCCTGCAAGCGGCTAGCCTGGAACGAAGGAATGAATCTGGCACTGGGCGATTTTACGGGTCGCCTGAGACTACTTGGAGAACCGCTGAAGATTCCTTCCGGATGGGAAGTCGATGCACGCCGGGGCGGTGAAAAAATCCACTTGCGGGCGCGAGGTAAACGCCAGACACTGAAGGAATTGCTGCGCCTGTCCGGATTCCCTCCGTGGATGAGATCAAGCATTCCTGTTCTGTATTGGGATGGAGAGGCGGTAGCCATCGGTGACTGGATCATGGCCGAGCGGATGAAGTCCTGGCTTGATTTGAACCACCAGGAATACCGTTGGCAACCATCCGATCCACTGCTCATGGAGTTGCGGTCAGCTTGCCATGCCTTCGCAGTTGACCCGTCACAGCCTCTGGGTTAGTGTCCGACGGCCAATCGAGTACAAACATCATGAACGATAAAACCAAAGAAAAAGCCGGTTTCGAGCAGGCCCTGGGCGAACTTGAAACCCTGATCGAACAATTGGAATCCGGGGAATTGAGCCTGGACCAGTCACTGAAACAGTTCAAACGCGGTGTCGAGCTGACCCGGCATTGCCAGGGAATCCTGGACCAGGCGCAGCAGGTCGTTGAACAACTGATTGACCCCGACGATGAATCCACGGCAGCCCCGTTTGAAAGCAAGGCCTGAACATCTCGCGGAAATATCCGCCTGGCAGCACCGTTTCGAATCCGCCCTGGATCAACGGCTGCCGGGAACGGATTTGACCCCGGAAATCCTGCATGACGCCATGCGCTATTCCGCGCTGGCCGGGGGCAAGAGATTCCGCCCTGTGTTGATATACGCATGCGGCCAGGCCCTGGGTCTGGCATTGGAGGAACTCGATCCCCTGGCCTGCGCGATCGAACTGATTCACGCTTATTCACTGATTCATGACGACTTGCCGGCCATGGATGATGACGATCTCAGGCGAGGCAGGCCAAGCTGTCACCGTGCCTATGACGAGGCGACTGCCATTCTCGCCGGTGATGCCTTGCAGGCCCTTGCGTTCGAGATTCTGGCGGACGAGCTTCCGCAGCAATCCGATCGTAGCCTCAGGCTGATCAGAGCCGTTGCCAGGGCCTGTGGTTCGACCGGGATGGCGGGTGGACAGGTGCTGGATCTGAGCGCTGTGGGGACGACCATCGAGCTCGGCCAACTGGAGACCATGCACCGGCTGAAAACCGGTGCCCTGATCCACGCTGCTGTCGTGACCCCATGCATTCTGTGTGGCGTGGAAACTGCCGTATACGAGCAATTTTCCAGGTACGGGCAATGCATTGGCCTGGCATTCCAGATACACGATGACATCCTCGATGTCACCGGAGACAGCCTGGTGATCGGAAAAAGCACCCAGGCCGACGCAGCTCTCGACAAACCCACATTTCCATCAATCCTGGGGCTCGGGGAATCCAGGCAGGCTGCCCGCACTCTGAGTGAGGAGGCGCTCGGTGCGCTGGAAGGCATCAGCGGAGACACTTCGGCCATGGCCTGGCTGGCCGAATACGTGATCAGCCGAGATCGTTAGCCAAGCGCATCCATCAAGGCTAAAATAACAGCGATGAATACAAGCGATTACCCCATTCTGAATTCGGTCTCGACACCTGCTGACCTGAGACAGCTGGATGAAGATCAACTGCCTCAGGCAGCGGAGGAACTGCGCCGGTTTCTGATTGAATCAGTCGCTACCAGCGGCGGGCATTTTGGCGCAGGTCTGGGCTGTGTCGAATTAACCATCGCGCTGCATTTTCTTTATGACACGCCCAGAGACCGCATCGTGTGGGACGTTGGGCACCAGGCTTATCCGCACAAAATCCTGTGTGGTCGTTCCGGCCGCATAACCACCATCAAGCAAAAACAGGGTCTGGCGCCCTTCCCCAAGCGCTCTGAAAGCGAATACGATACTTTTGGCACCGGCCATTCTTCAACCTCGATCAGCGCAGCTCTCGGTATGGCAATTGCTTCCGCGGCGCAAGATATAGACCGGAAATGCGTCGCCGTCATCGGCGATGGGGCCATGACTGCCGGTATGGCTTACGAAGCTCTCAATCACGGTGGCGACCTGGATAAAAACCTGTTGGTCGTCTTGAACGAAAACCTGATGTCCATCTCGCCCAACGTGGGCGCCATGACCAAGGCGCTGGGCCGACTGATGAGCGGCCCGACCGTCACCGGGATTCGTCAACGCGGCAAGAAACTCATCCAGAAGGATTCCAGAACCTGGCGCTTCATGAGCCGCTGGGAAGAGCATATCAAGGGCATGGTGATGCCCAGCACACTGTTCGAAGAACTGGGATTCAACTACCTCGGTCCCATAGACGGTCATGACCTGCCCACGTTGATCCGCACCATTCGCACGGCCCGCGATGTGGACGGCCCCAACCTCCTGCATATCATCACGGCAAAAGGAAAAGGCTACGCGCCCGCCGAAGAGGATCCGGTCAAGTATCACGCCGTTGGGCCTTTCGACCCGGACACCGGAGTTGTTCCGAAGACCAGTTCGGAACCCCGCAGCCCCAGCTATACCGAAGTCTTTGGCGAATGGTTGTGCGACATGGCGGAAAAGGATTCCCGTTTGCTGGCGATCACACCCGCCATGCGCGAAGGCTCAGGCATGGTTGAGTTCCACCGGCAATATCCGGATCGCTACATAGACGTGGGCATTGCGGAACAGCATGCGGTCACACTCGCCGCCGGCATGGCCTGTGAAGGCGCCCACCCCGTCGTAGCCATCTACAGCACCTTCCTGCAACGCGCCTATGATCAGTTGATTCACGACGTCGCCTTGCAGGAATTGCCGGTGCTGTTCGCCATTGACCGGGCGGGTCTGGTGGGGCCGGATGGACCGACCCATGCCGGTAGTTTCGACCTCAGCTTCATGCGGTGCATCCCCAACATGGTGATTATGGCGCCTGCAGATGAAGATGAATGCCGGCAGATGCTGTACACCGGATTCAGACATGAAGGTCCCGCCGCTGTGCGCTATCCCAGGGGAAAAGGCCCGGGTACACAAGTCAGCAAGAAAATGACCGCCATTCCACTGGGCCAGTCCAGCACACTCAGGCAAGGGCAGAACCTGGCGATCATGGCCTTCGGCAGCATGGTAGAAACCTGCCGAGGGATCGCTGAGCAACTGGACGCCACCCTGATCAACATGCGATTCATCAAGCCACTCGACCGGGAAGCTGTCCTGTCCGCGGCAGCCAACCACTCGCGACTGGTGACGGTTGAAGAAAATGCGACAGCCGGCGGTGCTGGCAGTGGTGTCAACGAAGTGCTGCTGGCCAGCGGTAACGCCATTCCAACACTGAATATCGGCCTCGACGATACCTTTGTGCAACATGGAACACGAGAAGAATGCCTGCACCAGGCCGGCCTCGATGCCGCGGGTATTCTGAATCAGATCAGCACTTTCCTGGGGCCGGATTATCAAACCAACAGGCCCAGGAGCACCGCTACTCACGGCGGCGGCTGATTCCTGATTTGCCTGAATGTGAGGTTGATTCTGAGAGCAACCGCTTTCTGTGTTTTTGGAACGGAATGCTGGTAAATTTCCTGACACCCGCGTTTCATGACCAAGAGGCTGCCGTCCTCCAGCCATAATGCAGCTGCGCGAGACGCACCTTTCTTGCGCACCAGAAAACGCCTTTCGGTACCCAGGCTGAGCGACGCCACCAGGGGGCGCCATCCGAGTTCAGATTCATCATCGGAATGCCAGCCCATGCTGTCCCTTCCATCACGGTAGGCGTTGGCGAGCACGGAATTGAAATCCTGTTGCAAGCGGCCCTCGAGTCTGGTCTTCAGGTCGAACAACAGGGGATGCCAGGGCAGCGGATCAAGCTGCAGCCCACTGTAACGATAGCGTGCATCGTCTGCTCCGTACCAGGCGCTCAGCCTGGGCTGAGCTACCCGGCGTCCGAACAAGCTTATCTCGTATTGCTGCCATGCAAGCTGATCCCATAGCCGACTGGCCAGAAGTTTCGCTTCACCGGGCGCAATAAAACCGCTTTGATAACAGAAGAAGTCATCGTCCAGGCTTGAAAACAGTGTCTGTTGCATCCGTTTTACTGTGCTCGGGGTCCGCTCTGCGGTATTAGAATTTGTGTAGAGTTCAGACGGAGAGCCTGCCAATCTGACGATCGTGCAACGCGGAAAATACCAGCAGGGCTGCGATGGCCCCGAGGAAAGCCAGCAACATGTCCGACTGCGTATCCCAGACATAGCCCTGTGTACCCAGAAAAGCGTCTGCCGCCTCTCCGCTCAATAGCGCCACCCACCACTCGATCAATTCGTAGAGCGCACTGATTGCAAGGCAAATGCTGACCACGATAAACGACAACCAGCCACGAATCGCGACGACTGATTTGCGCACCAGCACTTCGCGGACCACAATGGCAGGTATGAACCCCTGGGCCAGATGGCCCAGCTTGTCGTAGTTGTTTCTTGACCCCCCGGACCACTCACTCAGCCAGTCTCCGAGCGGCACTTCTGCATAGGTGTAGTGGCCACCTACCATCAGGATGACTGAATGAAGCAGGATCAACCAATAGGCAAGAGAGGTCAGGGGAAATCGCTGCCGGGTCAGGAAAAGGACAATCAGGGCGATGAGGGCGGGAAGAACCTCCAGCCACCAGGTCGGAAAGTCATGCGGATTCCAGGCCGACCAGGCAAGAACCAGGAAAAAAATGGTGAGCCAGATGATTCGTTGCAAATTCATACACTACACCAGAAACGGGGCAAACACCCCGTTTCGCTCAGATAGCCGGAGAATGTGGCTGTTCAAGTATCGAAATCCAGCCACCTGTTACAGCACAGCTGCCAATTTCTAATCGGCGTCATAGACCCGCACGGCCAGCACGTCACAATCTGCACCATGCAAAACCGAGTTGGCAGTGGCGCCCAGCAGCAACTGTACACCCTTCTGCCCGTGCGTCCCCACCACGATCAGCTCCATTCCATTTTCATCGGCAAAACGATGAATTTCACGAGCTGGCGTGCCGTTGAGGAAATGACGCGATTCCGGCGGAACGTTGAACTCCTCACCGATGATGTCAAGCTTCTGTTTCAACTCCGAACGCAGATTTTCCTCTACTTCATCCATGCCAACGAATACCGGCCCGTACGGAACGACTCCCATATAGACTGAATCCATCGGTTCCTGCACGTACAACAGGTGCATATCACTATGCGGTGCTGCAACGTCCAGCGCCCTTTTCATGATAATGGCTGACTCACTGCTCAGATCAATGGCAACGACAATCTTGTTGTACCCTGACATATCATTCTCCACTCTGGGTTCAAATGATTTCTCACCTATTATTCTAACCGAGGATACGCCGGTTTGGATGACGCGGGTCAAGGGTGGCATGAATCAAGGGCATTACGCTTGAATGGCGTAATTCTAATGGGAAATTTCGCATGAACAAGACACGGGAAGAGCTGCCTTGAAGGATAATGACTGAGACCGTTGCAATCGAAGCCACGATCCCCCCCCCGGCATGCGCGCAATGCGCATTCATCGGCTGGGGCCATTAGCAGACTCCAGTACAGCACTGGTACCTGAAACAATAGCCAGGCCGCAACCGGCGCGGGCCGAACTTTTGATTGAGGTGCATGTATGTGGTGTTTGCCACACCGAAATTGACGAGATCGAGGGACGAGCTGCGCCTGCTGTGTTGCCGATGACGCCGGGCCACCAGGTCGTGGGAACTGTGATCGGCGAAGGCCCGGGCTGCCAGCTTGGCCTGACCGGCAGGCGCGTCGGCGTAGCCTGGATTCATTCGGCCTGTGGAAATTGCAAGTGGTGTCACAATCAGCAGGAAAACCTGTGCCCTGATTTCCTTGCCTGCGGACGGGACGCGCCCGGCGGATACGCGGAATTCATGGTAGTCAACGAACAGTTTGCATATGAAATTCCTGCCGGAATTTCAGATACACAGGCCAGCCCACTACTGTGTGCCGGTGCAGTGGGTTTCCGTTCGCTGCGCCTGTGCCACCTGTCCAACGGCCGGCCCCTGGGATTGACCGGCTTTGGTGCATCCGGTCACCTGGTGCTGCAGATGGCGCGCCACCTGTACCCGGACTCGCCGGTCTTCGTTTTCGCCCGCAGCGCCAGGGAACGGGAATTCGCCGCCGGGCTCGGAGCGGCCTGGACCGGCGCTACGGAAGACCAGCCGCCACAAGCGCTGGACGCGATAATCGACACCACGCCGGCCTGGCTGCCGGTGTTGTCCGCAATGGAAAACCTGGCGCCCGGCGGGCGCCTGGTGATCAATGCGATTCGGAAAGAAGACAATGACAGGGAATTACTGCTTCAACTCGACTACGATCGCCATTTATGGCGGGAAAAGACTCTGACCACGGTGGCAAATGTGACCCGTAATGATGTAAAAGAATGCCTGCGCCTCGCGGCTGAAATCCCACTGCAGCCCCATGTGACGGAATACCAACTGGAGGAAGCCAATCAAGCCCTGCAGGAGCTCCGGCAGGGGCACATCAAGGGGGCCAAGGTGCTGCGTATCAACTGACTCGTTTTGAGCGCTGTGCCACGGGGATAGGTCGGGTACCTGTTTTCAGGACACGCTCGAGACGTCCCTGTTCGCTAATCGGCTGTTCCCGACAGCCGATTGTCCTGCAAACAGGTACCCGACCTATCCCTGAGGTGATGACTCAGTTATGGGACACCCCCGGTCGCTTTTTGCGGAACAGGGACGTGGTCATGGCCCAGAAGATGACGCCGCTGAGGGCGATGATCAGACCCAGAAACGAAGCGGCCTGGAGCAAGGGGTGATTGAAATCGTCGCGGGATTCGAAATCCATGATGTGCAGCATCCACAGAAAGTCAAACAGGCGCCAGCGGCTGGTCCGCCGGGCGAGGATCTCGCCGGTCCACGGCTCCAGATAGAGATTGAGGGACTCGGGTTCAGCAAAACTGACTTTCCAGACTGGATAAAATCGGCCCCGGTATTCAGCGCCCGGGTGGCTTGATTCCAGCCACTCGACAGCGGCAACATCCGCTGGCTCTTTCAGCCGACTGCCTGCAGCCTGAGCCACATCTTCGGCAGACAGCACAGGAACAACCGTGGTCCCTGCTTCATTCAGCAGGCGCCTGAAAGGTTGCCCGTCATGCTGTCCCTCCACCCGCCAGTGCAACTGCTTGCCGGTGTTGACCAGGCTCAGGGCTTCCAATTCCCAGCCGGGACCAAGATGTTGATCCATCGTTTGTTTGACTGTAGCCGGCGACCCCATCTGCAGTAGTGATTCGGCCGTCGGCGCCGGCCAATCCCGGGTCAGGTGCTCACCGCGGATGTGCTCGATGGGAAACAGGCTGAAGTACAGGCCGCTCGCTATCCAGGCGATGATATGTACGGCCATCAGAAGACCAAGCCAGCGGTGAAGTTTGCGGAAAAATATTTTCATTGTC
>PVMS01158608.1_pt1 | contig 21018 bp, 10 predicted proteins | sample 1853461 | NCBI WGS metagenome assembly PVMS01 (sample SAMN08582032, study PRJNA380276) | Marine sediment metagenome, whole genome shotgun sequencing project. | isolation source: ocean sediment barecode stripped | collected 2017 | reverse complement strand
TTGGCAATATCATGCAGCCAAGCCGCCGCTTCCACTACCTCAAAATCTGCCCCAACAAGACCGGCAAGCTTCAAAGCTAGCTTCACCACCGTATTGACGTGTTCCCAACGATAGTTGAAACCAGGTGAAGGGGACATGTTTTTTTCGTGAGACTCTTGCTCTGCAGCCTCGTGCATCGCCTGCCGGACGGCCGGTTGCCATGACCTTGATTCCCCCATATCACTTATCCACTTCGCGCAATAACCACCAATAGGCGGCTATTACGTCAACCACGTAAATGATGACCACGAGAACAGCAATGATCCACATCCAGCCTTTTAACTCACCTGATAAGCCAAGACCAAGAAATAAGATCGCTGCCCCTAAAGAGGCACCACCTAACAAAGCCACCTGCAATGCCAGCAAGAAGGAAATACTCCATGGTTTGTATCTAGGAGGTAATGTATCCATTGTCCATTCAAAGCCATCTTGCAAGGGCACATCCGGTAGGTTAGCGATATAGTAACCCTTAATTCTGTTCATAGCTCGAGCACTGCTGTGCCAGGCTTGTCGCAGCCGCGTCAACTGCAACATACTAATAGTGGCGTAGATGCTTAGAATTAGAAAAAGGATAGCGAAGGCTAACGAGGCTAATCGATCACCAATTGAATCAAGTTGTCCCGCCAGCATAGAAGCCAAAAAAACTACCGACGGTTACCAAGTAAAGTGTGGTTACTTTGGCCCGATCTTCGTTTGCTTGAAAAGCCGAGTTGGCAATATAGTTGAACTCAGCAGACAAGATAGAGTCGGCCTTAAGTTTATCGTCCACCCCGCGTCCTCCTTTATCCTTGTTATTAAGATGAGCAATTTACCCGGCGACTGATGAACCCATCATTGAAGGGATCTATCTTCCATTCACCAATCTACATTAGCCGGGTTCTCTTTCGCGCATAATCCTTGATAATAAAGAATCGGTCAAGAATTAGTCCCCAGAACTCGTTTCTTTGTTAGCAATGGGCATTAGGAATTGGGATAATTCTATATTGTCAGGTTACTCCCAAGGGTATGGCTTAACAGGCTCTATACCGTAATAACGTTCTACGATGCGCCGGAATATTGGAGCCGCTACCTCAGAACCTTCCCCTGAATTCTCAATCATTACTACGATGGCAATCTCTGGCTCTTCAATAATTGTGCCGTCAGCCTGGGTAAATGGTTCTGAAGGAGCATACCCAACAAACCAGGCGTGGGAATTAGCAACTACGGTTTCCGCCGTGCCAGTTTTTCCGGCCACGGGCACCGGAAACTGCTCAAATTGATAGGCGGCCGTACCAAAATTACTACTAGTCACCGCTTGCAAACTATCTTGAATGGATTTAATGTGTTCGGGTGAGACTGGCAACTGGCTTGGGTCCTTCGGCGGCAAATTCTCTTCCGGAGCTCCACCGCCCGCACCAATCCGGTCTACCATAGTCGGCTGATATAAGGTTCCCCCGTTAGCGATGGCGGCGATCAGACGGGCCATCTGTAAGGGCGTCACCTGCACAAATCCCTGTCCGATGGCCATATTGACCGAATCTCCGGGCACCCATCCTTCGCCGACATTATTTAGTTTCCATTCTGGATCAGGTATCAGGCCGGTGTTTTCGGGTAGGCCATCAATGCCCGTTGCTCCATCAAGACCAAATGCCCTGGCAGTTTCTGGCAAAATAAAAGGATCCGCCTGATCAAGATTGTAGCCAACGTCATAAAAACAGGAGTTGCAAGAAACGACCAAAGCTTGACTAAGGCTGATCGTACCATGTCCCCCTTCTAACCAGTCATATTTGATGAACGAATCTCCCAATCGATTCCAGCTGCCTGTGCTAGTATAACGGGATGCGGGCGTATAAAGTCCACTGTTCACTCCAGCCGAGTATGTTACCAGCTTAAATGTCGACCCCGGGGGATATTCTCCCTGGGTTACTCTATTAAGCAACGGTCGTCGGGAATCGTTTAGCACTCGGTTCAACTCTGCGCCAGCCTCTAAGCGTAAGCCATCAAAAATGTTGGGATTATAACTTGGGAAGCTGACCATGGCCCTTATAGCGCCATTGCGTGGATCCAATACAACCACCGAACCAGCTTCGGCGAGCGGATGAGTCTGAATAGCCTCTGCCAGTGCTCGTTCAACCGCTGCTTGAAATTCTCTGTCAATGGTCAGGTAAACGGCTCTAGCCTGTTTAGGTTCGCTATCTTGTATCGTCTGAATCAGCTCACCACTAGGACCTACGATCGAAAGTGAACCACCGCGTGTGCCGGCAAGATAATTTTCAGCCCACTGTTCAGCCCCGGTCAGGCCAACCTGTTCATCACCTCGGTAACCTTGATCGATATACCAATCTATACTTTCGGCCGGAATATAACCCGTATAGCCAACCATGTGACTAGCGATGCCTTCTGGTGTGTAGAGGCGCGTCAAACGATCTTCGGTTACTAAACCAGCACCGATATAGGGCTGAAGAAGCGTAAAATTCTCTTCCATCACCTCACCGGTGATATCGTCAATAGGCACATACCAATCTGGCAGAGATGAGACATAGAGAAATTTAATGTCTTCGGGTGTTTTATCCAAAACTTGACTTAAAGCGGCCAGGAGCCCTGGCTCATCTTCAATCTGACCTGGAATGATTCCCAAAGTTATTACCGAACCTTGATAGGCCAGGGCATCTCCATCAATATCATAAATGTTGGCTCGGGCGGGAATTCTGTGGTCCGTAAAAAGCTTTTGCCCGCCCTCTAGCTCTGGAAGGATCAGTTTTTCATCCCAAATGACTCCCCATCGACCTTCACCGTATACCAAATCAACAGTATGATCGCGGATGACTTGACCGACGGCTGCGGTGTCCCAAGTCACTTGGGCTTCAAACTCAGCTCTTTCTCCATCCTGGCGTGCCGATTGGGGTTGGGCCTGTATGTTTAATACGGTTGCCGCATCCATCATCTCTTCATAAAATTCAACAAAGGTGCGACTATGTATCAAGGCCTGACTCTGGGGAGAGAGAAGGCTGTACATGCCCAGATAATCCTTGCCTTCCCAAGCTCGGAAAAATGCTAGGCCTATTCCTTCAGCTCCCTCTGGGATAGAAGTCGCTGTAGCTAGCGGAGTGGACGTGGAAAGAGGGGTCAGCGTGACTTCATCATAAGCATCTTCGATCAGTGGTGCTATGGTTGAGGTCTCACTGCAAGCAACGACTAGGACTAAAAAAAAGAATAACGAAAACGTTCTCCAAATCATCCAATCATTCCATTCGAATCCGAAAGCGCCTGATGAATTCGAGCCGGGTGGCAACTTACCAGATAGGTATTTGTCAGCCGCCGATTATAGCGGTGGGCTATGATTTATGCCCAACTGGCTGATATCTTTATTAAGATACTCACAATCTCCCATTAATCATCATGTAATATTTCCCACGTATCATTCTTAGTCGAAGCGTTATTGTTTATATATGTCCTAAGATTGCTTGATTCGTTCCTGTTTAATCGGCTCAACCCATGAATAGTTTTATAGATTGAGCTAGAATGTAGACGAATCGCCCTGGCATGGAGTATAAAACTTGAAGATAAAATCCTTACCTAATGCCGTCCCAATCCTTCTCCTGTTGGGTATGTTGTTCATAATTTCTGCTTGTAGTTCGAACAGCAGCCAATCGCCGACCGTTGATACAGATGCTGTCCAAGAGGAACCCTCGGATGACGATATAATCTCCGACTCGACCTCGGTTGAAAATGGTGGCGATGAAGAGAGCGTTATGCCGGAAGAAACAAATGAACCTACAACAGATGAAACTGCAACAGATGTCCCAAGCGAAGAAAGAGAAGCCTCCAGGTTTGCCGGTACCGTACCGGCGCCTGAGTTTCCAACAAACCTGGATTGGCTAAATACAAAAGGCGTCCTCTCGCTGGCTGATTTACGTGGAAAGGTAGTCTTACTAGATTTTTGGACCTATGGTTGCATCAACTGTATCCATATCATTCCTGACTTAAAGAAGTTGGAAGAAAAATACGCCGACGAATTAGTGGTTATTGGCGTCCATTCGGCAAAGTTCGAAAATGAAGGCGAGACAGAAAACATTCGTAACGTTATTTTGCGATACGAATTGGAACACCCCGTTGTTAACGACAAAGATTTCGAGGTATGGAGCACTTATGGTGCCCGGGCCTGGCCCACGCTCGTTCTGATCGATCCTGAAGGTAATGTACTAGGCTATCACTCAGGAGAAGGAATCTATGATTTATTTGACGAAGTTATCGAGGGTATGGTGGCCGAATTTGATGAACAGGGCCGCATCGATCGAACTCCTCTCGATCTTCGACTAGAACAAGATAGTCAATTGAACTCGCCGCTACTTTTCCCTGGTAAAGTGCTGGCAGATGAGTCTAATAACCGGATCTTCATCGCCGATTCAAATCACAATCGGCTAGTAATTAGTGATTTACAAGGCAATGTGTTGGAAGTCATAGGGAACGGACGGGCGGATTTATCAGACGGCAATTACGAATCAGCCAGCTTTTTCCGGCCGCAAGGTCTGGCTTTGGCAGACGACAATTCGTTGTATGTCGCCGATACTGAAAACCAGGTTATCCGGCGAATTGATCTGACTGAACGCCAGGTGACAACGGTTGCTGGTACCGGCGAGCAGGTATATTCGCCTGTACCTGGAGGACCCGCCCTATCGACGCCACTAAACTCTCCCTGGGATGTTTTATTTCACGACGGAATTCTATACATCGCCATTGCAGGGCAACACCAAATCTGGGCGTTAGATATAGCCGGGGAATCTCTCCAGGGTTACGCCGGCTCAGGGCGGGAAGAGTTAGCGGACGGAAAATTAATGGCTGGCGGATTGAATCAACCGAGCGGCCTGGCTACAGACGGCAAGGTGTTATATATCGCCGATAGTGAAGCCAGTGCAATTCGGGCTGCCGATCTCGATCCTCAAGGCAATCTAGAGACGATCGTGGGTACCGGCCTGTTCGATTTTGGCGACATAGACGGTCAGGGAGATGAAGTGCGTTTGCAGCATCCACTTGGCGTGGTATATGACCAAGGAATCTTATATGTGGCAGATACTTACAACAGCAAGATAAAGAAGATAGATCCAGCATCAGGCACCAGTGACACCTTCTTGGGTAGTGAGGAATCTGGCTGGCAAGATGGTGCAGATGCTCTGTTTGATGAGCCTGGCGGCCTAAGTCTGGGTGAGGGGAAACTTTACATTGCCGACACCAATAATCACGTAGTAAGGATCGCTGATTTGGAAACACGTGAAGTCAGCACCCTCGTTTTGATTGATAATGAAGGCTTGTTGACACGGCAGCCTGCCGGCACAGAATATTCAGGCAAGGTCATTACCCTCGATACGCAGGAGGTCGCTCTGGGCACTGGCGAAGTTGTTTTGGATGTGGTTATTCCTGAAGGCTACAAGGTAAACGATCTCGCGCCTTTCTCGATGGAATGGCAGAACGATGGATCGTCAATTTCATTTGAGGAAGAGGGAGCGAACCGGCGTATCATTGAACCTGCGTTTCCCATAACCTTCCAGGCGGATTTTATTGCTGGCGAAAGTGAACTTACCGGCGAGCTCGTTATATATTATTGTGAAGCTGAGACACAGAGTTTATGCCTGATTGAGAGGGTTCGGGTGTCCGCCCCGTTTTCGGTGACTGAAGATGGCAATCAAAGTCTTGTCGTCTCCCATATTATACCAGAGCCAGTGCCATAGAGTTGGGGCTTGACCAGGCTTGTGAAGGAAAAATTTATTAGGGCTCGCTCACGGCAAAAACAACTTCCAGCAAAGCTGTCCTTTCCTCAGAAGTCATTTGCCTGACCCTGGCATAATCTTCGTTGAGACCAGTCCAGAGATCAACATTCAATAGTCTGCCATCGTAGACTAGATAGGTGTCTATGAACATTTGCCGTGTTTCTAAAGACCACATTTGATCGGCCAGCAAATTGCCCAGCCCATAGTGAACGAAACTATCGTTTACAAAGGCGAAGCCCTGGGGATGATGACCGTGGCTACCACTCACTGCCATGGCCCCTTCTGCGGCCAATGATTTGAAAATATCCCGCTGATCACCGGCCGCGGCGTAAGCATAGTCCTCACGATATTGTACGGTGACAATGACCAAATAGCCGAATGCTGACAATTCCCTTACTTGTTCCTCCAGAAATTTATAATTCTCACAAGCCAGAGAGCCCGGATAATCGGCCCGTGCCCAAGCGCTAGGTGGGCCAACAGGATTGCAGCCGACAAAGGCGATTTGATTTCCATTGTGCTCCAATAATAGGGGTTCTTGAGCCTGAGCCAGATTGCCGCCGCCGCCATATGTCTGAATACCCAGGGATTCATACAAATCAAAGGTATGCAGCAGACTATCGGAGCCCCAGTCGTTCAAGTGATTTCCGGTCATTTCGTTGACATCAATACCCATCCAGACCATCAATTCGACATATTCGTCCCGATTACAGACATTGATACTGTCATAGGGGTCGGGCATCGGGCAATCGGTGGCAAAGGCATTTTCATTACTCATGTGAGCGATATCAACCGCTTGCAATACCGGCCCGGTTTCCTCGGCCGGGTAGTTTAGACCGTACTTTTCCATTCTATCGGCAACTGCTCTACGCATACCAGCAGGCCCGGTCATGGCGATATGGGTTACAAGATGATCATTGCGGTTGCTCTGCGGACCAGACCAGTCTAGCAAGAATTTCTCCATTGCAGGAGCTGTCCCTGTAAGGCCAAAAGGTATAGTTAGAGCATAGCTGGCGGTATCGAAAGTAACATCAACGGGAGATTGACCCTCGAGCTGCAAAACCTTCAAACGAGGAGACAAGCGCTCAAATGGCACGATTGTAATCGGCGGCTCGTCCGCACTGCTTTGTTGCGCCCATAATGTATTTACTAGGTCATCCGTGGGCACCACGGTTGCTCGCTGTTCTGGTAGCCCCCAAAACTCGATTAATGACTGTTCGCTCTGCCCGTCCAGGATGAGATCGCCACTTGCCCAGGCCAATTTCAGATTTTCGAGACTGATATCCTCTATCAGACTGTAAAATGGCACGGCAACCGCATATGTCCATGTGGCCAGTGAGTTATTCTGGCTTATGCCCAAGATGACGTCAGCATCCTCCTCGACCAATAGAAAGCTGCCGGGCTGGTTATTGGCCATTTCACTAACTGCATCACGCAAATCGCCGGGCGCCCCCAGTGAGACAGATAGTCTCATTGGGATCGCTGGGGGAGGCTCAGCTGCCAGTGTAGAGGCCGGCGTCAGCGATTTAGTTACGGACTTCGGAACAGGTACTTGTGTTTCCTCGTTCAGCACATTAGCCACTTCAGTTCCCGACAATACCTTTGTAGAGGTCACCCTCAAATCGGGTTGTCCTGTCGGAATTGGGCTCGTATTCAGGCAAGCAACCATCGTCAACAACAATAGCAGGAAAATAAACAATTTTAGGATCTGGGTGGTCGTTTTCTGGAGATTTGGCAATCTATTGACCTTAAGCAAGACAAGCTGTCTTTTCCTATTTTCTGAGAATCATGGCCTTAGGCAGGTTTAACGGTCCAAAGACGAAATCACACAATTTTGTGATTTCGAGAATAGACTATCCTTAGGGCGAGCTCAGCACCTTAATTGCGTACAACTGGATTGTAGCGAGGAGCCCGGTTAACTGCCAGACACCACCAAATTCTTATTTGCAGCAGGTGGATGATATGTTAGATTTGATGGTGGTAGACTCTAACGTTGCCTGATTCAGTACCGGGGATGGTTTCTGGGCCTTGATACAAGTAGGTAACCGGGGCCGGGCCAAATCAATCAAATATAAGCATAAGGCTCTTGCACCTCACACCATGAAAATACGACCACTGAAAATCGTTTTTACTTTCCTAAGTACATGTCTATTTCTTGGCATCTTTTTGTTCCTATTCGTATTGATAGCCCAACCGGTAACGGCCGCCAAAGCAGCGACGCCGGCACGAAAAATATTGGGCAATCGTTTGGTGGCGCAGGTTGAATCGGCATATCTTTCCCTTGAAGACGCCGTCAAACGCCAAGCGCATCGCCTGGGATTTGCCGAAGCGGAATCTCCTTGGGTCGTGGTTGCCGGTGAAGAAACGAACATCGAGCCCCTTGCTTCATTACCGTCGCCAACAGCGAGTTATCTACCGACACCAGTCATAGAGAGTCAGAAGCAACACCAGTCTTTAGCGGCCGCTGTCGCCCCGTCTTCAGACCAGCCCAATCCGACCGTAACGCCAGCTGCAGTCTCTCCTGTTTGGCAGCTGCCTTCGCTAAAAGCCTACGGCACATTGCTCGGCGAAGGCCAGTGGCAAACTTATATGACCAACCGGAATGGTGATGTCGTTGCCTTGCGCACCTTTTTGCAGCCAGATCCCGAACGTCCTCACACAATTGTCGCCGTGGTGGCATTTGACCTAAGACAAACATCATTGGGCTATGTGCTGGGCAGTGAAGAACCCTCGTTGCCCGGGGGCCCACGGGGCAATGGTCTGATACCAGATACGGACAAGAAAGGTGGACAGATCATCGCCACCTTTAATGGCGGTTTCTTGGCCACTCACGGCGCATATGGGGCAATGTCGAGCGGCACCATGCCGGTTCCGGCGAAAAAAGGCGCCGGCACGCTGACCATAGACAGACGGGGTCAAGTGCAAATTGGCATCTGGGGAGAAGACATTAGTCCTCAAGACAATTATGTTGCTTGGCGCCAAAATGCAAGCATTGTTATTCACCAGGGAGAAATCAACGATAAGGTTTATAATGGCTCGGTGACCTCTTGGGGGGGTAATCTCGACGGATTAATCGTCACCTGGCGTTCGGGATTGGGCATTAGCGCCGATAATCAAACCCTTTTCTACTTCGCCGGCCCATCAATGAGCATGCCTACTCTGGCAAATACCATGCAAGATGCCGGCGTACATAATGGCATTTTGTTAGATATCAACGCCTATTGGGTGCATTTCGCGGCCGTCAATTCAGGGCAGGAGTCATTGATTGCAGAGCCCTTGTTTAGAGAAGAGATGGCTATTGACTCCGACCGTTATTTGCACCGGTCCCTGCGAGACTTCTTTTATTTGACCACCCAACCTTGAATGGTTCACTTTCGAAATCTCTGAGTTAACTCTAGGCGGGCTAACCTCTGGATTTTAGATATGAGCTTATTTAAAAAGATAGGTAAGACACCATAGAGTGGCCATCCCCGAAAATCAAGGGGAGGGAACCCGGCAGGATGTTTTGACGTCTTTATCTTCAGATGGGTTACAAGTGACAGGTAGCCCAGAGCATTTGAAATGTAAAGAGGGAGGAACAACCGATGACCCGAAACAAACGTCTCATAATTTCCTTAGCACTAATTTTCCTCGCTGCGACTGTGGCTTTAGTCGGTCTCAGTAGCTACTATGCCCATCTTCCAGAGAGACTCAGCCAGCATGAAACGATCGTGCTGGGGCAGAGCCGGCTCATTCCTGGAAGTGAAGCCGCATTGCGTGTCGTCGTTCGGGATACCAGCGACGCCAGCCCATTGCCTGGATCGACGATACGAGTCTCTATGAAACCGGAATCGGGCAGCCGGGGGGTCATCTTATTCGAGGGGGAAACGAATGAGTTAGGCACGGCCGATGTCCATTTTACGGTGCCGGAAACCACAGAACCCGCCCAGCTTCTGGTCGTCGAAACCCAATCCCGACTTGGCTCTGATCAAATGGAACAAGCGGTAACTGTATCTCGAGATTACCGAATTCTGGTAACCACGGACAAACCTATCTATCAACCAGGACAGACAATTCATCTGCGCGCCTTGGCCCTGAGCACCTTTGATCTGCTGCCGGCCGTGGGTGAACCGATCGAGTTCGTTATCGCCGATGGCAAAGGAAACAAGGTTTTTCGCGAAGAGGCAATCACCTCGGACTTTGGCGTAGCTGCCACCGATTTCCAACTTGCCAATCAGGTAAATAGCGGCAACTACAATATCAGCGCTGTTCTGGGCAATACAACTTCCGAGTCGACAGTTGTAGTAGAGCATTACGTTTTGCCCAAGTTCGAGATTAAACTTGAGACTGAACTTCCCTATTATCTACCTGGGGAACGGGTCATTGCCCATTTAGACGCCGATTATTTCTTTGGCAAGCCTGTAGACGGCGGTGAAGTCCTGGTAGAAGGCTTCACTTTCGACGTGGCTCGTAATGAAGTCTTTAGTATGCAAGGCGAGACAGATGCAGAGGGTCAATTCACCTTTGAATTTGATTTGCCAGAATATATTGCGGGAAGTGATCTCGAAGGGGGGTTAGGAAGCTTCTATTTACAGGCAGCCGTTAGTGACCAGACCAACCATACTGAAAGCACCAGCCAGTCGTTTCCTGTTGCTAGCAGCCAACTAATCATCGAGGCGGTGCCGGAAAGCGGCCAATTGCGACCGGGAGTGGAGAATATCCTTTATGTTCTGACGAGTTATCCAGATGGCTCACCGGCCGAAACCGACGTCCAGGTTGTAATTGACTATGGTTCGGAAACTCTTGCAGCTGAAACCGGTCGCTATGGCCTGGCGGAGATAAGGTTTACGCCTGAATCACCCTGGCATACTATCAGTGTCACCGCCCGCGACAGCCGGGGGGGCTACATTCAGTCGCGACTTTTATTTTGAGCAAGGCGAATGGCAAGAAGTTCCAGTTTTGTTGCGCCCGGATAAACCGGTTTACCAAGTAGGCGAAACGATGGCCTTGACGATTCTTGCCCCTCAGGAACAGGGAAATCAGGGACAGGGAACGGTTTACCTGGACATCGTACGCGAAGGTCAGACCGTAAGTACCCGGGCCATTGATCTTCATGATGGTGAGGGACAAGCATTCGTTGACCTCTCGCCAGACCTTTACGGTACATTGGAGTTGCACGCTTATAAGATCAGACCAAGCGGAACGATCGTTCGAGATACGCGGCTTGTTGTCGTCGATCAGGCCGAAGATTTGACGTTAGATTTTAGTAGCGACCAGGCAGTATACCGCCCCGGCGATACGGCCGGTCTTGACATCCAGGTTTCAGGCCATGGAGGCGGCGTCGAATCCGCTCTCGGTGTGGCAATTGTTGACGAGTCGGTGTTTGCCTTGGCCCAACAAGATCCCGGTTTCGCCAAGCTGTACTTCATGCTGGAGCAAGAGCTACTGCAGCCAAAGTATGATTTACATGGCTTCTCAATTCCAGATATGCTGATTAGCGAACCTGTAGACGACACTCTACTGCGGACCGCTCAGGAAGGAGCTGCTCAGGCGTCTCTTTCTGAAGCCTCTGCTCACACATCTACCTTCACTTTACAAGCCAACTCCCACGATCAGGCTATTCAAAGCGCAGCCGAACAGCAGCGCGGATACTTTGATGGTTTAAGCAAGGTGTTAACGGGCCTCGTATTGCTCATCCCTATGGCTGTGATGGGCTTGAGTATCGCTTCTCAAGCCAAGCGGAAACAATTGTGGCGTAGTTTAGGAGTTACTCTAGGTCTCATCCTTTTACTCATCGTGATCGCCATCGCTGCGCTCTTTAGCGAATTCGTTGATTGGCTATATTGGCAGGCTGATGGTTTCGTCGTGTTATTTGCGCTGCTGACCCTGGTTGCCTACCTAGGTCTGGCCATATACGCTTGGCGGCGTCGAGATGCTAGCCTGGGCCTATCGCTAGGTCTGGTACTTCTATTCGTTATTTTGTTACTGGCCCTGTTTTTTGCTCTGGACAAGGCAGGTTGGTATCCGACTGACCCTTTAACATCATGGGCATTGCTTTCTGTTCTGTTGTTACCCCTGGCCTACTTATTACGGTCGGCCGGTTTTGGCTGGCAACAGCAACTACTGCCGGCAGCAGCGGCCTTCGTTGTAGCCCTATTTTTAATGGCTGCGCCCCTGGCCCTTGCGGGCGCTGGAAACACCTTGAGTTTTGCTGGTGCACCAAACATTGGCTTAATGGCCAGACAAGATGCCCTGGCCATGGATGGCGCTGCATTCGCTCTACCAGAAGGCGAGATGATGGTGTTAGAGGCCGAAATAGCCATGGCCGCCCCGGCCGAAGCCCCCGCAGCCGACGAGGCCAGCGCTGGAGCCAGTCAGGCTCCTCCCAGACTCCGCCAATATTTCCCAGAAACAATGCTCTGGATACCTGATGCTGTAACCGACGATAATGGCCGGCTACATTTAGATATACCTGTAGCCGATAGTATCACTACCTGGCGGCTTACTGCCTTGGCTTCTAGCCAAGACGGTCGGTTGGGCAGCGCCAATACCAACCTGCGCGTCTTCCAAGACTTTTTCATCGATCTTGACCTGCCATTGGCCCTCACGGTTGGTGATGAGGTTGCCATTCCCGTGGGTGTATTTAATTACTTAGAGGAGGCCCAAAAAGTCAGGTTGGAGCTCGAAGAGGCGACCTGGTTTGAGTTGGCGGATAAGAGTAGTAAAGAGTTGAACATTGCTGCCAACGACATCGAGGTTGTGTACTTCCGCATTAAGGCCTTAGATTTCGGCCGCCAGCCCTTTAAGGTCACTGCTTGGGGCACCCAGATGTCCGATGCCATTCAGAAGGAAGTGCAGGTGTTTCCTGATGGCAAGGAGATCCGAGCGAGTATTTCAGATCGATTAAACTCTGGAACAACAGTGCAACAGACGATCGCCATCCCGGCCGAGGCCATACCCGGCACGCAAGGACTCACGGTAAAGATTTACCCTGGCGTCGTCAGCCAGGTAGTCGAAGGTCTAGATAGCATCTTGCGCATGCCCAATGGTTGCTTTGAACAGACGTCTTCTACAACCTACCCTAACGTTCTGGTTTTGGATTATCTGAAGACCAGTGGACAGGTGTCACCCGAAACCCAATTCAAGGCCGAAGATTACATTAATCTAGGCTATCAGCGGCTAACGACATTCGAGGTCGGCGGCGGTGGTTTCAGCTTATTCGGCAATCCTCCATCGGACCGCATGCTAACAGCCTATGGTTTGCAGGAGTTCAGCGACATGAGTCGCGTCCACCAGGTGGATCCTGCTTTGCTCGAGCGAGCAGCTCGCTGGCTATTGTCTCAGCAGGCTAGTAACGGTTCTTGGGAAAATGATACCGGACTGGTACATGAAAGCACCTGGAGTAATTTGCAAAACGACCGCCTACCGGTAACTTCCTATATCGTGTGGAGTCTTGTCGAAGCAGGGTTTGAGGATGATACCGGCACCCAAAGAGGACTGGCGTATATACAAGAGTTCCAGGGTCAGGCTGAGGATCCTTACTCCCTGGCTCTGATAGCCAATGCCTTGGTTGCTGCTGATTTAGCAGCTGGCGAAGGGTTGCAATCCTCGACCGAATCAGTATTGGACCGGCTGGCAGCTACGGCCCAGCAAGAAGGTAATGGGGTCATATGGCGCAGCGATGTAGCCACTTTCATTGGAAGTGAAGGCCAGACCGGTAGCATTGAAACCACCGCTCTGGCAGCTCTGGCCTTCCTCCGCTCGGATAGCCATCCTGATCTAGCCAATGGCGCTCTGACCAGCTTGATTCAGCAAAAAGATAGCTTTGGCACCTGGTACAACACCCAGGCCACTATCTTGGCCTTGAAAGCCCTCATCGAAACGGTGCGCAATGGCGCCGAAGATGTTGACGCCCAGGTAACAGTCAGTCTCAACGGAGGCCAGTCTCGAACCGTTGAAGTCTCACCCCAGAATTTTGACGTCGTGCAGCTGGTCAGTTTTGATGACGTAAAGCCGGGTGACAATGAAGTAAGCATCGAAGTTTCTGGCGAGGGGAACCTGATGTACCAGATTACCAATAATTATTATCTACCCTGGGACAAATTGGCCCTCTATCCAGAGACCAGCACGGCCGAGGAATTGGTGACCATAGATGTGGAATATGACCGCACCGAACTGGTTGTGGATGATACGGTGAATGTTAATGTGACGGTCAGTTTGAATGAACCTGGAGCCCGGGCTGAATGGGCGCTAATAGACCTGGGAATTCCACCAGGATTCAGCGTGATGGCCGAAGATTTGAATACGCTGGTAGCCACTTCGACTAACCGGCCGCCCGATTCAGAGCAGGCAACGATCGAACGCTACGAGCTAACCGGAAGGCAGATCCTGGTCTATATTGGCAAATTAAGCCAGGAGCAGCCCTTAAGTTTCAGCTATCGTTTACAGGCCAAATACCCACTGGAAGCCCAGACTCCAGCCAGCACGGCCTATGACTACTACAATCCAGATGTTGCCGGAGAAGCACAGCCCCAGTTGTTGGTCGTACGCCAGTAGCAAACTCGTAATAAAGGCCAAACAGCTTCAAGCGTAACAAGAATCTGTTAGACGATAGGGATCCCACCCCTGTTATTGGGACCCTCCCTTCGGTCGGTATGACATTTACGAAAACTAGCTTTACAGTGCACTTAGTCGTGCGGTTCGATGAGAAGTTCTTTAAGTATTATAGAGTCGAAAGTCGAATAGGGCAGCTTAGATATCCAGGGCTTCACCAGCAGGTGCAGGCGTCCATAGGTCAGGGGGACTATGGCCGCTTCTTGGACCAACAAACGTTCGGCTTGACGATACATGGCCAATCGTTGGGCAGAATCGGTAATTCGCCGGGCATCTCGGACGAGTGACTCATATTCCTGATGTTCCCATCCCGTCACATTATTGTTTAGTAGCAACCTGAGGAAGCTATCTGGATCAGGGTAATCGGCCACCCAACCACTAATCCACATTTGGGGCTTGTCTTCGAAATGGCGGGTTAAGAATTCGTTCCAATCACATGCTTCCCAGTTCACATCAAGGCCAAGATTTTTCTTCCATAGTTCAGCGAAGCGTGCGAATATGCCTCCGTGAAACCAATTACTCGGTATCAGAATATCGACATTTGGAAATCCGACACCATCGGGATAGCCGGCCGCGACCAACTTCTCTCTAGCTAGATCAGGATCATAGGGCAAAGCAATCCCTGGTACGTGGCCGGGGATACCTGGCGGAACTAGACCACCTGTCGCTGGGAAAATAAGCCCTTTTGCACTCTCGCTTACGACCTTCGGAAGATCGATAGCTAGGATGAGCGCCTGGCGGACGCTGGGATCGTCGAACGGCTGACGAGTAACATCAAACGCAAGAAATTGGGTCCCAGCAGCTGGCAAAGAGAGATAATCGTCGGGATAAGATTGGACGAATCGATCTCCCATATCAACCCCACCGCTGTAAGCGAAAACAAAATCGATCTCATTTCGTTCATACAGCCCTAACCAGGAGTCGGGTGGTCTAATCAGAAATTGAATCTGAGACAAATTTCCTTTGAAATAGCCCTGGTAATTTGGATCTTTCTCCAGGAGGAGCAATTCCTCCGGCGACCAATCTTTGATTTTAAAGGGGCCATTGGTCACGATATTTATTGGCTCAATCCAGGAAGTACCCAATCGTTCGACCACATGTTTGGGAACAGGGCTGGTAACACTATGGGCCAAGATCTGGAGGAAGTAACTACTAGGACTTTCAAGATCTATCTTTAGCGTAAAAGTGTCTTCAACGCGGATACCTACTGTATCAGGATCAGGCTCAATTCCTTGATGATAAGAGCGAGCACCCTTTATGTCATAGAGCAAATTAGCCATTCCCTGAATATTTTCTGGATGCAAGGTGCGTTTCCAGGAATATTCGAAATCAGCGGCCGTTACTGGGGCACCATCACTCCATTTGGCATTCTCCCGCAAGTGAAAGATATAACGCGTGCCATCGTTAAGTACGTCCCAACTTAGGGCCATATCAGGCACTAATTCGTCGTCATTGGCAAATTCAAGCAGGCGACTGAAAAGTTGTTGTATAAAGTAGTGTGACCAGAAATCAGTAGTCAGCGATGTATCGAGGCTTGCAGGAGCTTGTTGAGAAACGCCGCGAAAAGGGTGCGGAGCCGGTGGTAAGGTATGGTCTTTACTTTTTTCACCGGATTTTCGCCATTCCTGCAAGCCTTCTTCATAGGCTTGCCGCGACTTTTCGTAAGCAAAGACATTGTGGTAGGCCAAGCCTAATATCATCAAAATGCGCGCCGCCCGTGGGTGATCTGATTGCTCCCGCAAAAAGAGTAAAGATTGTTCATAGGCTTGGATGGCCTCATCGTAAGCATAAATGCGTCGGGCGGCATCGCCAGCCTGCAATAGGTAGGTAATGGCCTTATCTCCTTCGCCGGCTTCGGCGAAATAGCGACCCAATAATGATGCCAGCTCATCTCCTCGTTCGGGAAAAGCTTCTTCCAGACTAAGAGCAACTTGGCGTTGCAGGCGTTGGCGGCGTAAAGTGCTCAGATTGGACAATAAGGTGGAATGAATTAGGGCATGGGTGAAAGTAAAACGCGTCGAAACGCCTACGCCGGCGCTGTACACCTCTTCGATCAATTGGGCCTGTTCGGCCTTTTCCAACACATCGATTAATCTATCCTCATTAAGGTCAGCGATGCCCAGCAACATCTCGTATTCAAAATCTCTGCCAAGCAAAGCCGCAATCTGGAGGGTAGTTTGCTCTTCTTGGGTCAATTTACCCAGGCGAGATTGAATCGTGACTCGAACGCTTTGGGGAATCACCAGATCTTCGATGGCCGGCCGTTGCCAACGGCCGTCTGCAAAATACAGTTCGCCAGAATCGACCAAAGCTTTACACACTTCCTGGATAAAAAAAGGGTTGCCTTCTGTCTCGCGAAAAATGCCATCCAGGAATTCAGGGGTTATCTCTTCGGCAAACAGAGTTGCCAGCAGATCCCCGGTTTGAGCTTTGTTTAAGCGGGAGAGCTTTATACGTGTGGCCAATCGCTCCCGATTCAGGTCATTCAGCATAGCCTGGAATGGCAAGGTTTCATCTAGTTCCACCTCTCGGTAAGTGGCGACCACCAAAGCTCTCCTGCGCTCTAAACGACGGGCCAGGTGACGGAGTAAACTAAGGCTACCGCTATCGGCCCAATGAACATCCTCAATTACCAGTAAGAGCTGTTCCTGCTGGATCAAGGCGCTAAACCAGGTAACGATGCTTTGAAATAACCGTTGTTGTTGAGCCTCGGGATCAAGTTGCTCATTGGCTGGCAGATCGGGAAATTGCAGGCGCAATTCGGGGGCCAAAGTCACTAAGTCAGCTAATACATCCTGTGGTAGTTCCAGATGAAAATCATTCTCCAATGAAGCTTGCACCATTTGAGCTACAGGCCCATATGGGGTTCTTTCCTCAGCATAACAGAAGCCAACCAGGGTATTACCACCAGAAATTTCGCTATAGGCACTCAGCTCGCGCACTAGTCGCGTCTTGCCAATACCCGGCTCGCCGCTGATCAGCAGGAGCTGGCCGTTTCCACCGGCCGATTGCTGCCAAAGTTGCACGGCTTGGGCAAACTCTTCTTCACGGCCGATCATTCGCCCACGTACCAGGCGATCGAGCTCGGAAACGGTGGGAGCAACCTGTGTGGTTGGGCTAACCTGGGATAAATCTTTTAAGGCAATCTGCACTGCGCCGGCTGATTCCGGCCGCTCTTCGGGGCGCTTATCTAATAAGCTGACGATTAATTGATCCAAGACCGGCGAGATCTGCTCATTATAGGCGCTCGGGGGTACAACCGGAGCATATATATGTTGGGAGATCACTGCTGTCAGGTCGGCTCCTTCAAAGGGCGGCCGGCCGGCACTTAGTTCATAGAGCATGACCCCCAGGGCATACAAATCAGACTTGGTGCTGGCTTCCTGTCCTAGAATAATCTCTGGAGCCAGGTATGAGAGGGTCCCCATAAAAGTTCCTTTTCCCGTCAGCCGTGTATTTCCGGCAATCCGAGCCAGGCCAAAATCCATTAGCTTAACGGTATCGGTAATGGTCACCGATACGTTTTCTGGCTTGAGATCCCGGTGGATAATGCCCTCCTGGTGGGCAAAATCCAGTGCTTCGCAAACTTTACCCGTTATGTCAATTGTCTCCTGTAAGGATTGGGGCTGGTAATCACGTAAAGTATGGCCCTCGATGAACTCCATGACGATATAAGAAGAGAGTCCATCGCGATCGGGCAGCTTAGCATGGCCAGCATCATAGACGGCAACAATGTTGGGATGGTTCAACCGGGCGGCCGCTCGCGCTTCTTGCAACAGACGGGCCCGTCCTTCAGTACCTAAGCTTGAATCGGAGACGATCTTGATGGCCACAGGCCTTTCTAGCAGCGTATCTTCCGCCCGATAGACAATGCCCATTCCTCCCCGGCCAATCTCTTCTATAATTTTGTAGCGATCGTTCAGAAGGGTTTCGCTGCCCATTTTGTCTTCAACCACGGTCGTTTGGTTCACTCCACCACAGGAAAACGTGCCTCAGATGACCGACATCACAGCTGTCTGAGTATGCGGATTTATTTTCGATTATGATTGAGCTGATAGATCTTCGTTCAGGGTCGAATTAGTAATGGACGTTGACAACAGTGCCGTAACCAGCCCAACCATAGAGCCACTGCGCATCGGCCGTGGGCAGGTTAACACAGCCGTGACTCATTGGGGTGCCGAAGTTATTGTGCCAATAAGTACCGTGCAAGGCAAAGTCACGATAGAAGTATTGCACGTAGGGCACATTAGCTAAATAATAATCGTAACCTAAACGGTAACCGTTCATGTCCTGAGCTTGGTAGCGCAGATAAATCTGGAACTGACCTGTTACTGTATAGTAGGGTGGGCGCCCACTGCTGATGGGGGCGCTATAAACAGGGCGATCAGCTTCATAGGCCGTCAGCCGCTGGGTCGAAAGATTGACGTCGATCCAACGATTACCATAGGTAACCGGAGGTGGGGCCGCTTCCGGAACCTGAGCTGGCGCGGTCGAAGCGGTCGTAGTACCGCCGGCTGGGATAACCAAGGTCTGTCCGGCATAAATCAGGGAAGGATTGCCTATGCCATTGGCCTGGGCGATCGCCAGTGGAGACAGGCCATATTGTAGAGCAATACGAGAAAGAATCTCGCCTCTTTTTACCAGGTGAGTCGCTTCGCTGGTTGAGGTACTGGCCGCCGGCAGGACTGCCTGAGGTGCAGGTTGGCCGGCCGTTGTTCCTTTGTCGGGTATCTGTAAGACCTGTCCGGCGAAAACGCGATCAGGGTTAATGATGCCATTATAAGCGGCTAGCTCCTGGGTCGTTAGTCCATGCTTGAGGGCAATGCGAAAGAGATTTTCGCCCGGTTTAACCACATAAGTTGTATCGGCGGATGCAATAGATACGACTAAAAAAAGCAGACTGAAAACTGCCACTATGGGTATCAAAAGACGCCACGTCTTCATGTTAACCTCCATAATGTGGTGAGACTCCAAGAGGATTGCGGTGCCGGGAGAGCAACTGGCGGGCTATAAGAAAAAATATTCTGTAGCCAAAGGTGTTGCTTACCGCCACCTCCAGGGTGTCACTCTAGTAACTTTATATTCCTCTCTGTCAATGGCCATATCACCGAAATACGGCCGGTGTTACAGCCTGATCCCCCAAGATAGTCGCCAATATTTCATATAAATATTAACATAATCTACTCAATGATCCAAGCACGAAACGCTTGTCATTAGCAACATCCACAAACAATTATTCCTTCATTTCAAGGGAAATTGAAGTGGAAATGCGATATTTATCAACCAAACTTGGCAGTAAATTTTCACTTCTTTTTTACGCTACGGAGGTCACAGGGGCGATGATTTTGCGATCTAGGCTAGAGGCAGCGCCATTTATTAATGGCGGGCGCCGTCAGACAAAGGCCGGTGCCCAGCCAGCTGGCTGGACCTGACCATAGATGATCTCTTTGGCACCTAAAAATATTGCCAGATCCTCGACAGTACCAGCCACGGCCCGGCCGGTGCCAACGTCTTGAGGTGCGTCTGGTTGGGCATAGATAGCATTGACCTGTAGCTGTTGCTTCTTACGATTCATTTTGATATCAAGACGGCCGATTAAGGTGTCATCATGTAAAACCGGCAATACGTAGTAGCCATACTGGCGTTTGGCCTTGGGTACATAGATTTCTATTCTGAAATGGAAATCGAACAAAAACTCAGTTCGGTCACGGTCGCAGATGAGATTATCGAAGGGAGAAAGCAGGACAGTCCGGGGCTGCCATTCGCCGGTCTGCAATCGATCCAAGAGCGACCAATCTGATGCATGCACATACCAGGTTCCAGGCCAGGGTTGGCCTTGGTCAATGATCTGCACCTGCATCACTTGTCCCTCTGATTCGAGGGTATTCAGAACCTTTTTCAAACCAGGATAACGGCCTCGCGTAAAATGTTGCTCAATATGGACTGGGCGAGCCAAGCCTAGAGCGCGCAATGAGCGTTGGGCGGCCGATTTTACCGCTTCTGGCCAATCCAGTTCCTGGTACGGCGTCCAATCGGGCAAGCAACGCTCGCTCAAGTCCCAGAACTTGGTCAATCCTTTGCGGTGGCTAACCATGATAGTGCCCAGCCGCCACAACGCATTTAGCATCAGACCAACGTTCTGTCCCGATGTCCAGCCGCTGGATTGCCAGGAGCGTTCGGAACGATCTTTGAAGTTTCGAGAGCTAAGCGGTCCATTCTCAGCTAAGGCATCTAAGATAGTCTGGCGCAACTCGTTGTTGTCATCCATCCAGGTTCGGGTACGTTCCACCCAGACTTTGTCACCATTCAACCAGTTATCCATATGCAAGCGGTAAAGAGGATAATCTTCGGTGAGGACGATCGAGGCACAATGGGCCCAGTATTCAAATAAGCGACGTTCCTGCCAAAGCAACGTGTCGAGAATGGAGGGATCATAGGATCCCAAGCGACTCCATAAGACCAATAGTTGAGTGCGTTCTACGGCGCGGATTGGGTCTATTTGAACACAATTCAGGTGGCTGATTAGATTGTATAGACCATCCTGGCTCGCGGTCGGCCGTTCTCCAGCAAGATGTTGGCTGGAAATGGCCAAGCGCCGAGCGGTAACGGGTGAAATGGTACGTATCGCTGTCATTAAGCTTCTCGA
>PVMS01089606.1_pt1 | contig 21023 bp, 23 predicted proteins | sample 1853461 | NCBI WGS metagenome assembly PVMS01 (sample SAMN08582032, study PRJNA380276) | Marine sediment metagenome, whole genome shotgun sequencing project. | isolation source: ocean sediment barecode stripped | collected 2017 | reverse complement strand
TTCAGGCATTTCGAAAGTCACTGAACGTGTCATCGGTGGATAACAGATGTCACCATCCCTGCAGCCCTGGAAACTGGCCTCCAGGGTCAAGTCCACCGCTGACCCGGCAGGACGGTTGAACCGCACCGGAATTTCGATCTGGCCGTAATAAACCGCTACCGGACCGAATTCCGGATCATCCTTGATCACGCCGCCCGGCAGGTCCACCTCGCGGATCACGAAGCCGTTATCCCCGGCCACCCGGAATTCAAATTGGTCCAGGTACAGGTAATAGCCCGGCTGTGCCGTAAAGCGGACCAGCGCCGTCCCGGCGCTGAGGCCTATGGCATCATAAATAAAAGCTTCCTCCGGTTGCAGGGCCGGTCCGGCCTGAGCGGTCAGCACCAGGTCCATTTGCCCCGCTATGGCCAGCGGATCTTCAACCAGCCCGGCCAGCGGATTGGCGGCCGCCAGGTCTTGCGGCAAGCTCACCAGCAGCACTTGCTCGGTGGGTGGGTAGCAAAGAACGTTTTCAAGGCAACCTTGCGAGCGCACCATGAGCTGTACGGCCTGCACACCAGGCGCGACAGAAAGCAGCGGTACGGTGACGGTCAGTTGATGGTGGTATTTTTCGACTTCTTCCCCGAGCAAGTCGTCAAACTTGATCTCACCCTGCGGCACCTGGGGCTCACCCAGCACCACGCCATCGCTGGCGGATTTGAATGTCAGGAACTTATTGTTATAGAGATAATAGTCATCCGCTATTTTCCAGCTGACTTCGATCCGGTCGCGGCCTGGCGCCCTGCCGGAAATGACAAAGACTTCCTCGAAGTCCCTGACTTCATCGAAATCTATAGCGGGAACTGCAGCGGAAAACAGCAGTGCACTCAGCATACTTATGACGGTCAGAATTTTTTTCATTGTTGACTATGACCCGGATTTGAATCGTCTGCGTTCATTCCACATCCTTGTGACATTCTTCTTGCCAGCGATAAATAGACCGAATTTTGGGAAGGATGTTCACACATGGCGTGACTTTTACCGTCTCATGCGCTAGCCAGCACAGGGTTTATTCAGGCTCTTGCCCCAGATCATGGCAAGTGACGAAGATCTGACATATCGTAAATGCTGGGATATTAGCACTGCTCGATCCCGAAGGGAGTGGAGAAATGCAGAACCCGGCCACGACACACCCACTGGTTGAGCTGGATGTAAATGAGCCCATTTGGGAGCGGTTTTTCTGGGTAGCACCTTTGGTGCTGGTGGGCACCCGCGAACCCAATGGCAGTCACGACCTAGCGCCCAAGCACATGGCCATACCCATGGGCTGGCAGAATTACTTCGGCTTCGTGTGCACCCCCAGGCACCATACCTACAGCAATGTGAAACGGGATGGTGTTTTCACCGTTTCCTATCCCCGACCATCCCAGCTTGTTCTCACCAGCCTGGCTGCATCACCGCGATGCGGTGAGGAAGACAAGCCGGCTTTGTCCGTTTTACCCGTATTTCCGGCCAGCGTGGTGGATGGTGTGCTGGTGGATGGCGCGTACATGTTTCTCGAGTGCGAACTGGAGCGGATCGTGGATGGCTTCGGTGTTAACAGCCTGATCGTTGGCCGTGTTGTTGCCGCGCGCGTCGCCGAGGAATCGGAGCGGGTCGCCGAGCTGGAAGACCAGGCGCTGGTCCATGACTCTCCCTTGCTGGCCTACCTGCACCCCGGCCGTTTCACGACCATCGAGCAAAGCCTGTCATTCCCGTTCCCGGCCGGGATGAAAAAATAGGCCGGTGCAATATGCGGGCCAGCGACTTCAAACCTGCCGCCAAAGATGTACTGCAACACCTGCAGGGCAAGCGGGAAGAAATGATCTGCCTGCTTCGCCGCATGACGGAGGCCGAATCACCTTCCGACGTTCCCGCTGCACAAGAGGAAATCCGCGAGATCATCGCAACAGAACTTGAGCGCCTCGCTTACCTCGTGAAACGAATTCCCGGCCGCTCCAGCGGCGGCATGCTGTATGCCAGCCCTGCCAACAGGCCTCGTGGTGCTCCGACCCAGCTGTTACTGGGCCACTACGATACGGTCTGGCCGCTGGGCTCGCTTGAACAGATGCCCTTCCTGCAGGAAGGGGAAAACATTCACGGACCGGGTGTCTATGACATGAAAGGCGGGGTCGTGCAAGCCTTGCTGGCTCTTGAAGCACTGCAGCATTTCAACGTCGAACCGGAAGTGGCGCCGTGCCTGTTCTTCAATTCAGATGAGGAAATCGGCAGCCGGGAAAGCCGGCGCTACATCGAATCGCTTGCCCCGAACATGGACCGGGTTTTTGTGCTGGAACCATCACTCGGGCCCGCCGGGCGGCTAAAAACTGCACGCAAGGGGATTGGCCGCTTCACTGTGACTGTACAGGGTGAAGCCGCGCATGCAGGGCTTGATCCGGGCGCCGGGGCAAGCGCCATTCTTGAACTATCCCACGTAATCCAGGCCTTGTTTGCATTAAATGACCTGGACAGGGGAATAACGGTCAACGTCGGCACCATCGATGGCGGGCTCCGGCCCAATGTTGTGGCGCCGAAAAGCCAGGCGGTTGTCGATGTGCGCGTGGCGACAAAACTTGACTCGGAAGCTGTGATGACGGCTATTCTCGGGCTTGAAGCTGCTACACCCGGAACCACCCTGCAGATAGAGGGCGGATTCGGGCGCCCAGCCATGGAAAAAACACCGGCCAATCGCCGTCTTTGGACGCTGGCCTGCGAGCTGGGGTCCGAATTGGGCCTGGAACTCGAGGAAGGGATGGCTGGCGGCGGATCCGATGGCAATACAACCAGCCTCTACACCGCGACTTTGGATGGCCTGGGCGCAGTCGGCGACGGCGCCCACGCACACCACGAACACCTGGTCCTGGGTCGGAGCCTGGAACGGGCAGCCTTGTTGACCATGCTGTTGATGGCTGACCCGCTTGGGGCCGCACAGCAGAAGTGCAAAGCTGCATGAAACCCCATTACTTTTTCTCCTCGGTGACCCGCACGTCAGACCTTTGGCAACGGCCTTTTGATACCGGGATCCTCAACCGCGAGAATTGGTCAACCGGCGACTACGTGGTTGGACGCGTCACCGGCAAGCGCAACCGCCTGTATCGGTGCGAAACCAAAACCGGACGAATGGCCGACGTGATTCGTGGTGACCTGATCGTAGGCGCACTGGGTAAGCGCGCCGCCACGCTCGAGGGTGTCGGTGACTGGCGGGCAGTAGATGACAAGCTAAGTCTGGATGCCCTGACCGGCGCAGGTCTGCTGGGAAAAGCGACTTCCATTTCACCGCTGCTACCCGAATTGATGCGCCTTGATTACCTGGGTCACGTCATGCGTAACGGACAAAAACTCGGGATGGAGGATTTTGTGATGCCTGTCCCGCCGATGAAGTTCGACAAACCGGTCGTGTTGTTGATTGGCACCTCCATGTCGGCCGGCAAAACCAGCTCCGGACAGGTCATCATCCGTGCGCTTGATTACCTCGGCCTCACTGTAGCAGCAGCGAAGATGAGCGGCGCCGCCCGTTATCAGGACATCCTCAAATTCCGTGACGCAGGCGCCAGTTATGTCGTTGACTTTGTCGATGCCGGCCTTCCTTCGACGGTGTGCCCCGAGTCCCGCTTCCGTGAGGCAATGGAGTTGATGCTTTCGAAAATCGCCGCCTCCAATCCCGATGCATTGGTGGTTGAAGCAGGCGCATCGCCGTTGGAGCCCTACAATGGCGCTACGCTGGTGGAATACCTTGGCAAACTGGCCTGTTTCACCGTGCTCTGCGCTTCCGATCCATACGCCGTACTAGGCGTACAAACTGCCTACGGCAAGCATCTCAAGGCTGACCTGGTAAGCGGTCCGGCAACCAATACAACAGCAGCGGTCGCGCTGGTAAAGGAACTCACGGGACTGAAAGCACTCAGTCTGCTGGACCGCCGCAGCTATCCGGAACTTACCACCCTGCTAAAGACCGCCCTCCACTTGTAGGAAGCTGCCATTAAGGCTTGCACATTGCCTGGCCAACGAATGGCACAAGCGTTCAAAAAAAAGCGCCGGGGTTGCCGGCGCTTTCTTTGTCGGAACTGTCTTATGGATCAGATCATGGTGACAATCAACAGCGCCACGATATTGATGATCTTGATCAGCGGGTTGATCGCGGGACCGGCCGTATCTTTGTACGGGTCACCCACGGTGTCGCCAGTCACGGCAGCAGCGTGGGCGTCGGTGCCCTTGCCGCCCAAATTACCGTCCTCGATGTACTTCTTGGCGTTATCCCATGCGCCACCGCCGGTGGTCATGGAAATGGCCAGGAACAGGCCGGTCACGATCGTGCCTACCAGCAAACCACCCAGGGCTTGTGGACCCAGCAGTTTGCCGACAACGATCGGAACCAGCAGGGGCAACAGTGACGGGATGATCATTTCCTTGATGGCCGCCCTGGTCAGCAGATCCACCGCGCGGGAGTAGTCCGGTTTGGTGGTGCCTTCCATGATGCCGTCGATTTCGCGGAACTGGCGACGCACTTCTTCGACTACGGAACTGGCGGCACGCCCCACTGCTTCCATCGCCAGAGCGGCAAACAGAAACGGCACCAGGCCACCGAGAAACAGGCCGATGATGACGAGGTGATTGGAAAGATCGAATGTCAGGTCAGAAAATCCGGCTTTCTCGAGACTGCTCACATAGTCTGCAAACAATACCAGGGCAGCCAGTCCAGCCGAACCGATGGCATAGCCCTTGGTTACAGCCTTGGTCGTGTTACCCACGGCATCCAGCGCGTCGGTCGTCTTGCGCACGTCCGGAGGTAGTTCAGCCATTTCGGCGATACCGCCAGCGTTGTCGGTGATGGGACCAAATGCATCCAGCGCGACGATCATGCCGGTCATCGACAACATCGAAGTCGCTGCGATGGCGATACCATACAGACCAGCCAGTTCATGTGCGCCCCATATTGAGACACAAACTGCGATCACTGGCAAAGCGGTCGCTTTCATGGAAACACCCAGGCCGGCAATGATGTTGGTTGCATGGCCCGTTGTAGACGCGGCCGCGATCTTTTTCACCGGGCTGAAATCCGTACCAGTGTAATACTCGGTGATCACTACCATGGCAGCGGTCAGCGCCAGCCCGATCAGGGCAGCGTAGTAAAGATTCATGGAATCCTCACCCATCATGGACAGGGTGGCCGGGTAGAAGGCGATAGCAGCCAGTACGCCCGAGGCAATCACACCTTTGTACAGGGCGCTCATGATTTTGCCGCCTTCCTTGGTAGCAACAACAAAGGTACCGAGAACGGAAGCGATGATGGACAGGCCGCCGAGCACCATCGGGTACATCACCGCGTTCGGCCCCAAAGCGCTTGCGGTCAGGCTGCCCAGCAACATGGTTGCTACCAGTGTTACCGCATAGGTTTCAAAAAGGTCAGCCGCCATGCCGGCGCAGTCTCCCACGTTGTCACCTACGTTGTCGGCGATCACGGCCGGGTTGCGCGGATCATCTTCAGGGATTCCGGCTTCCACCTTGCCCACCAGGTCTGCACCCACATCAGCGCCCTTGGTAAAAATTCCGCCACCCAGCCGCGCGAAGATCGAGATCAGTGAGCCACCGAATGCCAGGCCAACCAGGGCGTGAATCGTATCTTCCTGGTTAAACCCCATGCTTTGCAACGCAGCGAAGTAGCCGGCGACACCCAGCAGGCCCAGGCCTACAACCAGCATGCCGGTTATTGCGCCACCGCGAAAGGCGATTTTCAGAGCGGGGCTGATACCGCCGCGCGCCGCTTCGGCTGTACGCACATTGGCACGCACCGAAACGAACATGCCGATGTAACCGGCCAGTGAAGATAATAAGGCGCCAATCGCAAAACCGATGGCTGTGGCCCAGTTAAGCGCCCATCCAACGACAATGAACAGCACCATACCAACCACAGCGATGGTGCCGTATTGCCGGTTCATATAAGCCTTTGCGCCTTCCTGAATGGCGGCAGCAATGCCCTGCATTTTTTCATTACCCGCAGGCTTTCCCAGCACCCAGGTCGTGGTCAGCAGACCATAAATTATGGCCACCATTGCCGAACCAAGCGCCAGCCAAAGCGCCATCTCATTAGTCATTTGATTCTCCTCACTAATCCCGGAAAAATTCTGTTGCTATTTATCGAACAAACTGCTTCGACAACACGGAAATTACTGGCGGCTCCAGGGGACGCGCCAAAGCCGCCGTATCTTAGCAAATTTTGCTGCCTGCCGCTGCCTGTTGATTCAACAAAACGCGAGAAAAATCAAACATCAAACTCAGGTAGCGTTTTCCTGACCAGCACATTGTGCAGCCGCACATATTTCGGCAGCCCGTCACGGTCATAGGGAGGATAGTCTTCTCCACGGATGAGAGGGCCCAGGTAGCGCCTGGCAGCTGGCGTAATTCCGAATCCGTCCGCCGTGATGTAGCTCTTCGGCATCATTTTCTCGCGATTGGCGACCCGGCCCAGGGCGGCTTCACCGATTTTCCAGCGATAGGGGTTGTTTGACACACGCTTGATGACCGGCATGACGCCACTCTTACCTTCCAGGGCAAAATTGACGGCGGCTGCGCCAACTGCATATGCCTGGTCGACATCTGTTTTCGCGGCCACGTGGCGGGCAGAGCGCTGCAGGTAATCAGACACTGCCCAATGGTACTTGTAGCCCAGCCTGGACCTGACGATTTCTGCAACTACCGGCGCCACACCGCCCAGTTGTGCATGACCGAAGGCATCCCGCGTTCCTGTTTCGGCCAGGAACTTACCACGGGAATTGCGCACGCCTTCGGACACGACAATGGAGCAGTAACCGTAATTCTCGACCGCGTATTTGACCTTTTTGAGGAATTCGCGTTGTTTGAAGGGCACTTCCGGGAACAGGATGATGTGCGGTGGGTCGCCCTCCTCCCTGGCCACCAGCCCACCAGCCGCGGCAATCCAGCCAGCGTGACGGCCCATTACTTCCAGGATGAATACTTTGGTCGAACTCGAAGCCATCGACTCAACATCCAGGCTGGCTTCCATGATGGACACGGCTACGTACTTTGCCACCGATCCAAAACCCGGGCAGCTGTCCGTCACCGGAAGATCGTTGTCAATCGTTTTTGGCACGCCAATGCATTGCACCGGGAAACCCAGTTTCTTACTGATCTGGGAGACTTTGTACGCGGTGTCTGCTGAATCGCCACCACCGTTGTACAGGAAATACCCGATGTCATGCGCCTTCAGGACTTCAATCAACCGTTCGTATTCCCGCCTGCTCTCCTCGATGCTCCTGAGCTTGTATCGGCAGGATCCGAATGCGCCACCGGGTGTATGGCGCAGGGCCGTGATGTTTGCCTTGCTCTCTTTCGAGGTGTCTATCAACTCTTCGCGCAAGATACCCATGATTCCGTCTTTTCCGGCGTATACCTTGCCGATCCTGTCGCGGTTCGCACGCGCCGTCTCGATCACGCCGCAGGCTGTTGCGTTAATTACCGGAGTTACACCGCCTGATTGTGCATAGAGAATGTTTTTCTTCATGGTTAAAAAGCTCTGGTAAAGGCTCCAAAATCGCATTGACTTGCGAAAGACGAGCGGTTAGCGTTAGCGCCATATTCTAGTTGACGTGGAGCATCCTATGCGAATTGTATTGCTCGGTGCACCGGGGTCAGGAAAAGGAACTCAGGCAGCGCTCCTGGTGGAGCAGTTGAAGCTGCCTCATATTTCCACCGGCGCATTGTTGCGGTCTGCCGTCGAAGCGGGTACTGAACTCGGCCTCAAAGCCAAGATCGTTATGGATCGGGGCGAGTTCGTATCGGACGACATCATGCTGAAACTGATCGAGGAACGCCTGTCCCGGGACGACGCAATCCCCGGCTTCATCCTGGACGGCTACCCACGCAATATCGCCCAGGCCGAGGCGCTTGATGGTTTGCTGACCCGCCTGGAACGACCGCTGGACGAGGCTCTGCAAATTGACGTCGACATTGAAAAAGTGATCGGACGCATTGCCCTGCGTGCTTCCGAAGAAGGCCGTAGCGATGACAGTGAAGAAGTCGCCCGTAAGCGTATGCAGGTTTACGCGGAGCAGACTGCTCCAGTAGTGGATTACTATGCTGACAAAGGAGTGCTTTCCAGGGTTCTGGGAATGGGATCCGTAGAAGACGTGTTTTCTCGCATTATGGGTGTGTTGCAGATACGCTCATATTCCTGAGGCTCACTCCGACCCAGGATTGACCATGCTTTTTTTAACCCATTGGCCCCAATAAAGCGGCTGAGGAGCAGAAATGGGATCCATCCTGGCCAGACTCATCAATATTCTCCGCCTGCGCTCCGGCCCCCAGGACATGCCTGCCGGCTGGAACCTGGCGATCGTATTGATTCTGGCCTACATCGCACAGGGCTTTTTTATCGACCAGATCCTCGCTGACGGCGAGGCCGCCCCGCGCAGTCTGCTGGCGATCACAGTTCAGTTCCTGACCATTGCAGTACTTCTGAATATCAAGAAATTCGCCGGCCGCTTGACCCAAACCCTGTCCACACTCGCGGGCACCGGCTTGATTTTTGGCTTTCTTTCCATTCTTCTTGTCTCCCAGGCCGAGCCGGAACAGAACCAGCCCGGGCTGGCCATGATCTGGTTTGCCGTGTTCCTTTGGAGCCTGGCGGTGGATGCCCATATTTACCGTCACGCACTGTCAATTACAATGAGCCTTGGCGTCCTCGTGGCCGTTTTGATTTTTTCAGTCAATTTCATCCTGATTGAAGCCGTTTTTGGGTAGAGCGAATATGCATATTCACATCCTCGGCGCCTGTGGCACCTTCATGGGTGGTGTGGCCCTGTTGGCCAAGCGTGCCGGCCACCGCGTTTCCGGCTCAGACCAGCACACCTATCCGCCCATGAGCACCCAACTGGAATCGGAAGGCATCGAACTGTTTGAGGGATATGCAGCAGAGCAGCTTGACCCCGCACCCGACCTGGTGGTGATCGGCAATGCGCTGAGCAGAGGAAATCCGGCAGTCGAATACGTATTGAACTCGGGTATCGAGTACACGTCCGGGCCTCGCTGGCTGGGCGAAAACTACCTGCGCGACAAATCGGTCATTGCAGTGGCCGGCACGCATGGCAAGACAAGCACTGCCAGCATGGTGGCCTGGATGCTGGAGCAGGCGGGAAGGAAACCGGGTTTTCTGATCGGTGGCGTGCCAAACGACTTCGGCCAATCTGCGCGGGACGGTGAGCAGATTTTCGTCGTCGAGGCTGACGAATACGACACGGCATTCTTCGACAAGCGGGCAAAATTTGTTCATTACCGGCCCGATGTGGTGATCCTCAACAACCTGGAGTTTGACCACGCAGACATCTATCCCGACCTGAAGTCCATCCAGACTCAGTTCCACCACCTGGTTCGTACCATCCCCGGCAACGGCGTCATCGTCAGCAATGCCCAGGATCTCAATCTCGAAGCCGTCCTGGATCAGGGCTGCTGGAGTGAACTAAAGCGCTTTTCACTGCAGGAAGGGGCGGACTGGCAGGTGGAACTGCTGGCGCCGGATGGCGGCCAACTCTCATTTTCATTTTCGGGTGAATCAATCGGCAGCATCAGCTGGGGCCTGTGCGGCAGGCACAATGCGATGAATGCCTGTGCCGCGCTGGCGGCCTGCGTGGCGGCCGGCCTCGAGCCACACGAAGCGCTGCAGGGCCTGTCTACATTCTCAGGCGTTAAGCGCCGCATGGAGCTTTTGTCGACCTTACACGGCATCCATGTCTACGATGATTTCGCCCATCACCCGACCGCCATTCGCCTTACGCTGGAAGGGCTGCGCCGGAACGTTGGCAACGCGCGCGTGCTGGTGGCGCTCGAACCGCGCAGCAACACCATGCGTGCCGGCCACCATATTGGCGAACTGGGCCCTGCGCTGGTGGCTGCTGATTATGTCTGGCTGATGGCCGGCGGGGGCATCGACTGGGACCCGCAGGAGGCGCTTCGGCCGCTGCAAGGCCGCGGCAGAGTCGTGACCCGAAGTGAAGACCTCTTGCAGCAGATGCTGGATACGGTAAACACCGGGGATCACGTTGTATTCATGAGCAATGGCGGCTTCGATTCAGCGCCCTCGCGGTTCTGTGAGCTCCTGCAAAGCCATGAATAGCGCTGAGATTCCACTGTTTCCGCTACGCACGGTCCTGTTTCCCGGGGGCAACCTGCCCTTGCGGATATTCGAGCAACGCTACCTGTCAATGATCCGCGAATGCGCCATAAACGACTCCGGTTTCGGCGTTTGCCTGATCAAGGAGGGCGAGGAGGCCATCGCCCCGGTCAAGCCGGTGCAGATCGGCACGCTCGCCCGGATTGTCGACTGGTTTACCCTGGAAGACGGCCTGCTGGCCGTATCTACCGTGGGCACCCTCCGTTTTATCACTGAACATATCAGGAAACAGGAAGATGGCCTGTTCATCGGACAGGTTCGCTGGCTGCCCGAGCCCGCCTCCTGCCCGGTCCCGGAATCTCATTCGGTATTGAGCGGAGTGTTGGGCCGTTTTATGGAGAAAGTGGGAGCGGAATACCCCGAGTACACTCCGGCTCATCTGCAGGATGCAGTATGGGTAGGCTACCGCCTGACCGAATTGCTCCCCCTGCCGGCCATTGAAAAGCAACACCTGTTGGAAATGTCGGATCCAGTCGATCGCCTGCAAAATCTGGTCGAAATCCTGCCACGGTTTCAGTCGGCCTGAATCTTGTCCTGGAGTTCCTCGCGCAACAACAGGAGATTCCCCTGCTCGAGCTTCTGGTCAAGCACTTTCAGGACTTCGCGCATGGGGCGCATTTCCGGGGCGCCCAGGGGTACTGACCTCCAGTAACTGAACAAGCCGAAGCGCTGGATGAGTTTCTCTTCAGACAGCTGGGCCAGATACAGTGTCCTGTAGCCGGGTTGCAGCCGCACGCCCGAATCCCACATCCGGACGGTCAAAATGCGGCCATGCTCAGCCTGGCTTTTGCGTAACAGCAACTCTTCCGAACGCCCCTGGTAGGCCCTGCCCAACAAGGGCAGTGAAGCCTGGTCGGGCTTCGGATTCAGCGCCTGTAAGACCCAGCGCCAGTCCGTATCGGGCACGCGCTCCCAGCCTGCCTGCTCCAGCAAGCTGGAAATCCGGCTTTTATCAACTGCCACCTGCGCATTGAACCTTCTGGAAATCACCGAGTTGAGGCGTGTGCGCTCCATCGTCATGTTGCGCCACTCACCGCCCCACCATGCCTCTTCGGCCAGTTCCTGTGTGGCAATGGTCGTTTGCAGGGCGATCAAGTCAGAACGGCTGTGCACATTAACCTGCCAGGCAAACAAGGCCAGGAATAAGCCATAAAATATCAGGCTCGCAATACTTCCGGAAAATCGCCTCTGGGCCCGCTGCCGGTAAGCGATTCCAACCACTGCCGTCCACGCCAGGCCGAACAGAAGGCCCATCAGCGCTCCGCTCAACCACTCCATACCCAGGTAAATTCTCGCCAACATCAGCAAGATCAGAATCAATGCGGCCGCAATATAAGGCCACTGCCTGCTGCGGCGCTTCAGTTCCCCGGCTTCCATGACGGCAAAAAATGTCAGTACCACCGTGATCAGGTTCATGGCCGCACTGGGACCCCGTATGGTCTGGTCGGCCATTTCAAGCACCTGGGGGGTGTTGCGCAGACTCCAGGACAAAAGCAGGTGAATCAATCCGCCACCGACGATGGCCACCAGCCAGTGAGCGGCTGCGCTGTAACGCCGCGCACCCAACAACCACAACAGCAAAGCCGCTGCTGAAAAGATCGGAACCGGCCACCTCGATAATTGCGAGATGGCCACCATGACCGGATCGGCCAGGTGATTGCGCAGGGACAGCGCAATGTCCTGCACTGCCTGATCCATGGCCTGCGGTTGCGCAGAGAACGGCGACAGGAACAGCAGCATGACCAGGCCCCAGAAAAGAACCACCAGAAAAACGCCGAGCATCGAAACGGACAGCACCTCAGGCCTGGAAGGATCCAGCAAGGGACCCGCCAACCTGCCCAGTACCGGATGCCGGCGGCTCCAGCGAATACCGCGGCGCAACCAGCGTGCCGAATGACTGGCAAGGGGCTCATAAATCAGGCGCATCAGCCACCAGGTCAGCCACATTACTGCAACCAGGATGACCAGCATGATGGTCAACCGGCCCGTATACTCGGAAGCAACTTCCAGCGAGGCGCCGAACAGCATTCCCGGCAACAGAAATGCCGGTGCCCAGGTAATGCAAGCCAGCACATCGACAGCCAGAAAACGCCCCGGCTTCATGCCCATCATGCCCCCGACGGCAGGAATAATCGGACGCAAGGGCCCAATAAAGCGGCCAGCCATAATACTCTTGGCGCCATGCGCATGGAAAAACCGGGACCCGCGTTCCATCACTCCGGGGTAACGCGAGAACGGCCAGATATCCAGCAAGTGACCGCGAAAGCGGCGCCCGAGCAGATAGCTGAAGAAATCTCCCAGGAAAGCGCCGGTCGAGGCGGCGATCCAGATGGGCACCATGTCCAGCATACCCAGGCCGACCAGCGTACCGACGCCGAAAAGGATCACGATACCGGGCAGCAGGATGCCGACCAGTACCAGCGACTCAAAAAAGGCAACCAGGAAAACGATGCCAAAGCCCCAGCCTGGATGGGCATTGAGCCAGCCGAGGAGTTCCTGTGTCCAGCCTGTATCCACTGAGTTCGCCGCCTGCGCCTGCCTTGATTATCGCCCTATCAAAGGCGGGCGAATGATTCGCGGGCGGCCTCAATCGTCGCGCTGATGTGTTCATCCGTATGTGCAGAGGAAACAAAGCCGGTTTCAAATGCCGACGGCGCCAGGTTTACACCCCGCTCCAGCATCAAATGGAAAAACACCTTGAAGGCATCCGTATCGCACTTCCCGGCTTCAGCGAAATTCACGACCTTCGGCGCATCGGTGAACAGCAGCCCGAACATGCCGCCCACACAGGTGGTCAGCATCGGCACTGCAGCAGCATCCGCAGCCTGTTGTATTCCGTGCGTCAATCGCTCGGTGCGGGAAGTGAGATCTTCGAAAAACCCCTGTTCGGAGATCAGTTCCAGGTTGGCAAGCCCCGCGGCCATCGCTACCGGGTTGCCGGACAGTGTGCCGGCCTGGTAAACCGGGCCGATGGGCGCAACCAACTCCATGTATTCCTGCTTACCGCCAAAAGCGCCTACCGGCATGCCACCCCCGATGACTTTACCAAACGTGGACAGGTCCGGCGTCACACCATAAAGGCCCTGAGCACCCTGCAGAGCCACCCGGAAGCCGGTCATCACCTCGTCGAAAATCAACAGGCAACCGTGCTCATCACACAGTGCGCGCAAACCCGGCAAAAAACCTTCCAGTGGCGGAATGCAGTTCATATTGCCTGCAACGGGCTCAACAATGATGGCGGCAATCTCGCTGCCAGCCGACGCGAGACATTCGCTCACCGCGTCCAGGTCGTTGTAGGGAAGAGTCACTGTAAGGTCTGCGGTTGCCTTGGGCACACCGGGTGAATTCGGCACACCCAATGTCAGGGCTCCACTGCCCGCTTTAACCAGGAAACTGTCCGCATGCCCATGGTAGCAGCCCTCGAATTTGACTATCTTGTCTCGTTTCGTAGCAGCCCTGGCCACGCGGATCGCACTCATGGTGGCCTCTGTTCCGGAATTGACCATGCGCACCATGTCCATGGCCGGTACGAGTTCGCACAGTTTTTCGGCCATATCGACTTCTGCCGGACAGGGTGCGCCGAAACTCAGACCCCGGGCCGCAGCCTCCTGCACGGCAGAAATGATTTTCGGATGAGCATGGCCGGTGATCATCGGACCCCAGGAGCCCACATAATCGATATATGCCCTGCCCTCTACGTCATACAGACAGGCGCCTTCGGCTCGCTCAAAAAACACCGGGTCGCCGCCAACGCCATTGAACGCGCGGACCGGTGAGTTCACACCGCCGGGAATGTGGCGCCGTGCACGGGAAAGCAATTCCTGATTCCTGTTCATTTTTTTGATACTCACTTGATCTTTCGGTTCGTGACCTTTTTGGGAGGCCGATTCGTGACCCGCATTTTAACCTGTAAATTGCACCGGTATCCCGGATACTGGTGGAATTTGCGGTTAAATGTTTATTGTGTCAGGGAGGCATGGCAAACTACGCTTCATTTTTTTTTGAACAAGGGCATGATCAAGTGAGCGACGAGAGTTTCAAAGTCTGGATGTGCATCATCTGCGGCTGGATTTACGACGAGGCAATAGGAGCACCCGAAGAAGGCCTGGAGCCCGGTACGCGTTGGGACGATGTCCCTGAATTCTGGGTCTGCCCGGATTGTGGCGCCGGAAAAGAAGACTTCGAAATGATCGAGGTGTAAGCTTATCGAAGTCTTTCTTGTCAACGACATGGCAGCGAAATGAATGATCGAGGCGGAATCAGACGTTCACGAAGCAATGCAATGATCGGTGGAGTCTGTGCCGGCATTGCAGAGCATTTTGGCTGGTCCGTCACCGGCACCCGTGTCGCTTACGTCTTACTGTCGATTATTTCCGCCGCATTCCCCGGAATCCTGGTCTACCTGATTCTCTGGTTAGTACTTCCGTCCGCGTAAAACTCATCGGGATACTGAGGTAACATCTGGGCTAGCAGTCTGGAAACAAAATACCCGTTTCCATACCCCCATCGGCAGACAATTCCAGCCAGCGACAGGACGGCCCCGCCGGGTCGAGCGAGAAACATTCTGTCCCCGGCAGACTATTGGCGACTGATGATGGAGCACCCAGCAGGGTGCAACCTTTTCTTTGCATGCGAAAATCATGGTGCACGTGACCCCAGGTAATACAGCGCACACCAGGGGCCCGATCGATTATTTCGAAAAACTGCTGCGGGGACTCCAGCCGGTAACGGTCTATCCACGACGCGCCAACCGGCACTGGTTGATGATGAAGAGCCACCAGGCTGTGTAGTCTGTCGTCACCATGCAACGCAAGCTGCAGCGACTCCAGTCTGCGTGGGCTCAATGACCCGGCTACCTGCCCGGACACGGTGGAATCGAGCAGGATCAGCTGCCAACCTTCCACCTCCATTACGTAGGGCCCATCCCAGGGTCCGGCCGGGAAATACTGACTCATCAGCTCCACATCGTCGTGGTTACCGGGCAATGCCATGATCTGTGCGCCGGTCTGCGACAGCAGGCCCGATGTCCGTTCATACGATTCCCTGCTTCCATCTTCACTCACATCACCGGTGACCATGACCAGCCGGGGCTTCCATTTCCTGACCGCACATACGATGCCGGCAAGGTTTTTATCAGCGCTCTGTCCCCGATAAAGGGCATGGGGGTCAGCCGAGACATGACAGTCGCTGATCTGAATGATACGAATACTGTTTTGCTGCATTGAGTTCACTGGATTTTGATGTTTTGGCGACTCTGCCTTCACTTTGCCACAATTGACGCATGGCGGTGTCATGCCGGTGGAAAACAATACATTTGACAGGAGTCCTGATCAGAGCAGGCCTCTTATTTAACGGGCCCGGAGAAACCTGAATGAGAATTTTTGTGCCATTAACTGACGACATGCTGGATCAGCTCGGAAAAGACGATCAGTTGGTGCCCTATCAAACCGGGCTCTCGCTGCTCAGCCAGTGCTGCCCGGACAAGCCTGAACAGAGGCTCATTCCAGATGAAGCTCCAGCAGGGCCCCGGCTTTCACACCCAATTCTGCAGCCTTGCCCGCATTGAGCTCCAGCACGTATTTCGCCGGCCCCGTGCTGGGATAACCGGGGCATCTGCTGGTACGGCAGGGACGGGCATTTTCGGCCACGTTGACCAGTTCCAGCTTGCTGTTGAAGTAGAAAATATCCAGCGGGATGCGCGTGTTCTTCATCCAGAAACTTCGCCTGGATTCACCCGGAAAAATGAACAGCATGCCATGGTCCTGCGGCATGCTATCGCGGAACATAAGGCCCAGGGCCTGCTTTTCCTGCGTCTCGGCCAATTCGACGAGGAATCGCTGACCTTTCAGTTTCACATACGGGCCCTCGGCTATACACGAACTGCACAGGAGGATGGTAGCTATCAGGAAGATTTGGCGCATGACCAAATTCTGGCTGCAGCAAGATTTTTTTGCAACGTGTTTGGAGGTCGCTAAAACCCTTCAGCCTGCAATTTTGCACCGTAAGTGGCTGCAAAAAGCATTCGCATCTCCTATTCTTAGGCATCACAACAAGGAGAGTGACTATGCAGACTTATGTAGTATTTCGACGAGGCGCCTGGAAAACGAGTGAAGAGCTTGACAAGGCAGCGGCCCTTTCAACGCAGGTGGGTGATGAAGAAATGTCGGACCAGGTGCGCTGGATTCGTTCTTATGTGCTGAGCGAGGAAGACGGAACACTGGGCACCGTCTGCATATACCAGGGGGTGGATGAAGATGCCATCATGGAGCATGCGCAGAGAGCGGAGCTGCCGGCGGACGAAGTTATCCCGGTGGCGGATACCGTGATAGTCCGCGACGATCCATGATGGACTGACAGCGGGATCAGCTTTCTTCGTGCTCTGCAAGCCGGACAGCTTCCACTCCGGGTGCGTCCACCTCCAGCGCCAGCATCACCTCGCCGAATTGCTCGGGCCGGATCTCACCCATCAGGTTGACAATAACGGCTTCTGACTCACCGTCCGAAGTGAGTACGGTCATCCCGGTGATGCGGCCGTTGATAGTGCGCAATAGCATGTGGGTTTCTTCGTTTTCTTCCCGTACCAGCAACACCGGCTCCCAGCCATCCGCCTGCAGGTGCTGGCTCATGTCGTGGACGCGAGAGGCGACCCGGCCCGCATCGCCATCGATTTCATAGACCCGCACCCGCACGCCGTCCAGGCTTCGCAACAGCTCTCGAACTTCCGGCTCTTCGTCGACATACATCGCTGCAAAATGGAGCAGAGTCGGCCCGATGGAAAGGTTCACAACCCGGTTGGTGTCGCGCATTCCCAGAGACTCCAGGTCGGCAAAACCATCACTGCTTTTGGGCGCGGTGATTCCACAGGCGCTTAGCCACAAAACAGAAAGCCCGGCGACCAGCAATAGTAATCGCTGCAGCACGATACTGTCAGTACCGCGCTCAGCCTTCCGCTTCATCATCATTGTTGTTGCCCAGATCGATGTCGAAATTTTCCATGACCTTACCCAGTTCTGCCGGATTGATACTGCCAATCACGTTGACGAAAACGGCCTCGTTTTCTTCGACAGCCATCACCGTAATCCCCTCTACCCTGCCATTGTCTATCTTCATGAAAATCCGGACCTGTTCGTCAGCCGAATTGACCGTGACAACAGATTCCCAGCCGAGGTTGCTGAGCTGTGACGAGACATCCTTGACATAGTCCACTGCGCCGTCGGCCATCTGGCTGGTTTCAAACACGCTGACGCGGACCCCATTCAATCGCTTGAATAATTCCGCCGCCTCCGGATCCTGACTGGCGCTGAGTGCGCCCACCAATCCAAGCAAGGACTCACCCACTGCAATCTGCACAGTCGGTTCTCCAAAGATGGCGTTGAGCTCACCAAAATCCACGTAGCCGGGGAAGTCTTTGAGTGCGTCTTCCTGGGCCATTACGGGCAATGCCAACATGGCCGCCAGGCTCATCAATAACAATTTAAATTTCATGAGTTTTCCTCCTCTCGGGATTGTTTGGTATACGGGAAATGCTTTGATATGTTGTCCGTGACGCCGTGGCGCAGCTCCGCACCCAGCACATTCTGCAAGTAGTCCCCTGTGCGGAAACCCACTTTATCTATGTAGCTGAAAGCAATCGTGATGTCCTGCCGGGCCTTTTCTACATCAGCGGCGGACGGCTGTCGGGGCTGCATCAAAATGACAGCAATTGCGATCAGCGGCATGCAGGCCATCGCCGTGGCCATGACCCAGCGGCGCTGGCGCAACAACGGTTTCTGAGCGCGTGGGATCTGCCGCAGTTTTTTCCTCAGGCTTGCCGGCGCACTCTCCACACCCAGGTGGTCCATACCGCGCTGTAAATCGTAGGCCTCGATAATTGCCTTTGCCAGTTCATGGTCCTTGCTGGCAGCCAGCTTGAGAGCCTCGGTGGAGGCTTCATCCAGCTCACCGTTCAGCAAGGCATTCACCCGCGACTCCCATGCGGGTAGCTGGCTGCTCAAATCCTTGCGCTCATCATGTGTCATGGTCGTACCTCCGCCAACTGCTCACGCAGCTGCTTTCTCGCCCGGTGCAGGTAGACTTTTACCTGCGACAGGCTCAGTTCCAGCACAACGGCAACTTCATCGTAGCTGTGCTGATGTATGTCTCTGAGAATCACCAGTGAACGGTAAGGCTCCTTCAGCCCACCGACGGACCGCTTCAGCCACTGGCCGATTTCATGCTGCTCCGCACCCTGCAAGGGGCCCGGTGATTCATCTCTGTGACGCCAATCTTCCAGTTGTTCCGTCGGGTGCCGGCGTCGCAGCCGGTCGAGACAACCGTTTCGTGTCACCTTCATCAACCAGGGCCTGACCTTGTCGGGATCGATTGAGTCCTGGTGACGCCACAGCTTCACAAAAGCCTCCTGGCAGGCGTCCTCGGCTTCCGACGGGTCCTTCAACAGGTATCGCGCCAGTGTCCACGCCTGATCCTGGTATTCCTTCACCCATTGACGATAGCGTCTACTCATCTCACCAGACTATACGCAGTAGCAAGAAAATAGTTACATTGTAGGAGGCCGCCATGCGGCCGAAAAAGGCTAATATTCAACCGTGGATACCTATAAAGATTTACTGCTGTCCCTGAAACAGGCCCTGCTCAAAGCGCAGGAAACCGGCGACCAGGCCGAGCAAACTGTTGAACTGGACCAAACCCGCGTGGGCAGGTTGTCGCGTATGGACGCCATGCAGGCGCAGGCGATGTCGAAAGAGACCGGACGGCGGCGGCGGCAAAAACTGCTGCAAATTGACGTTGCGCTAAAGCGCATCGAAGAAAACGACTTCGGTTACTGCCAGGAATGCGGAGAGGACATTGCCCCCGCACGCCTGGAAGCCGATCCCACAGTGCTGCTGTGCATCAGTTGCGCCTCAGCGAGGGAATTGTAGCGGCGACCACGACTCGCTGCTAGCAGCCTGTCGGACTTGACCGATCGTAGCGAGGGAAAGCCGATTTGAGTCAGATTTTTCGGTCTTTTGAGGCGAATAGCACCGCTATTTAACGAAAAAGAGCGGGAAATCTGGCCAAACTCGGCTTTTACGCAGTAGATCATGTTAAGTCCGACAGGCTGCTGGTTGCCCCGGTAGGTCTGTAGCTCTTTCAGCAGCCAGTCCTGGCTCCGCATGGGTTCCTCGCCCGGACAATCCACTTGGTAGTACTTTCCGCTCATCATACTTTTGGTCGCGGAATATTCGATGAATGCCTCGGTGCTGGAAATTTTTTTTCTGAAGTGGTTGTACTTGCGCCGCACGTGGTTCGCTCCGTCCTCCCCGTTGTAGGACTTGCCGTTACGCACCATCTGGCAGCCACTTTCCTGCAGATAGCTGATCAAGTGCTCTACTTCCGCCTCCTGCTCCACGGGCACATCAGCCCAGGCGCCAGATGAAAGGCACAATAAGTGCATAAAAAGCAGGATTCCGATGATTTGCATGTTTCTAACTTCCAAACAATTCTTTGAGTTTTTCCAAATGCACACGGGCCCGCAACCAGCAAAGGGCCTTTCGTATAGGACACGGCGGCACGCTGGTTCTCATTTAATTGAATGCTGGAGGTGGTCATGAAGCAGGGAATTCTACCGGAAGCTTGCGGCGGAAGATGAACTGAATTTTCGATTATCCTTGAAATGAATCAGCCCCATCCCCATCTGCCACGACAGGCTGTACGAAAGGCTTGAAGCCGCTACAGACATGACAATGTATCGGATCGGACTCAATGTTCCGTTCTATTAATCAATTTGCTCAGATAAATTAGGAGATTCTGAAATGAAACTTCGTCCTTTACATGATCGCGTGATCGTAAAACGCGTCGAGGAAGAAAAGCTGTCCGCCGGGGGTATCGTCATTCCTGACAATGCAGCAGAAAAACCCATTCGTGGCGAGATCCTGGCTGTGGGTAACGGCAAGGTACTCGACAATGGTGAACAGCGTGGGCTGGATGTGAAAGTCGGCGACACCGTGCTGTTTGGCAAGTATTCAGGTACAGAGGTCAAAGTGGATGGCGAGGAACTGCTCGTTATGCGCGAAGACGACATCATGGCCATCATCGAAGGCTGAACAGCCTTCGTATCAAGAATTTTGAGGATTAAATAATGAGTGCAAAAGATGTACGATTTGGTGAAGACGCTCGCGGCAAGATGATGAAGGGCGTTAACATCCTGGCCGATGCGGTCAAGATAACGTTAGGCCCCAAGGGTCGCAATGTGGTACTGGACAAGGCTTTCGGTGCGCCAACCGTGACCAAGGACGGCGTTTCCGTCGCCAAGGAAATCGAGCGGACAACAAGTTCGAGAACATGGGCGCACAGATGGTCAAGGAAGTCGCTTCCAAGACTTCAGACGTTGCCGGTGACGGCACCACTACCGCTACCGTGCTGGCCCAGTCCATGCTGAGTGAAGGCATGAAAGCTGTTGCCGCCGGCATGAACCCGATGGACCTGAAACGGGGTGTCGACAAGGCTGTGGCGGCGGCCGTTGAAGCCCTGAAAGAACAGTCCACACCCTGCACCGACAGCAGCGCCATCGCGCAGGTCGGTTCCATCTCCGCCAACGCTGACACCGAGATCGGTGAAATCATCGCCTCGGCGATGGACAAGGTCGGCAAGGAAGGCGTGATCACTGTCGACGACGCTTCCGGCCTCGCCAATGAACTGGACGTGGTTGAAGGCATGCAGTTCGATCGTGGTTACCTCTCTCCCTACTTCATCAACAACCAGCAGACCATGGGCGTCGACCTGGAAGAGCCCTATATCCTGCTGCACGACAAGAAGATCAGCAATGTGCGCGATCTGCTGCCGG